>DSLMC04102__coassemble_742_pt1 | contig 40890 bp, 32 predicted proteins | sample DSLMC04102__metabat2_low_PE_027 | metagenome-assembled genome bin DSLMC04102
CGATCAAAAAACACCTGTAGTCCGAGTGAGGGTCGAGTCGGGAGGAACTGTATGAGAACGAATGGCATCGTCTGTTATATGAGAAACCTGTTCCACCTTTACAAATCCTCATTGCTTAACTCTTTATACAGCGCAAGATATCTTTCTTCCACTTCCTGTCTTGGCATCTCCGCAAATACCGGCTGGCTTTTCAGCCCTGCTCCCGGATTGCCGCAGCCGACACCCATATAGTGAAGGAACTCAAAATACAGCAAGGTCTTATCAATCTCTTTCACAAGTTTCTTTTCTTCTGCCGACGGCACGCGCCCGGCAAATTTTTCATAGATCATCGTGAGCAGTTCTCGCTCCGCCTCTTTGTACGCCGGCATACGTTCCTTCACCGGACTGATAAAATCTCCGAGATAGGCTTCCGCCCCGTCATGAAGCAGACAAAATAGCTGTATCTGCCGTGAAAGCTTCCTTGCCCGGGCCTCGTTCGCACATTCCAGGCAGTGCTGTGCCACGGTATGTATTTCGGGAAAATGTCCGTTCGCCCGACTGAGCATGGAGAGTGCGTGCGCGATGTCCTCCATACGGATCTGCTCCGAATTCGGGTCCAGCGGGTCCATCAGGATTCCCATGTATGTCATAATATTCATTGCATTTTGCACCTCCTCCCATTTTTCTGGTACAACATATCTTATCCCAGTGTAATGCAACATGTTTATTAAAATTATATAATAATCTGCATTTTATCACAATATATAAGGCACATATAAAGATTCAGATATAGAAGAATAACGCAGACAGCGTTCCGCCATCTGCGTTATCCTCATTTGTTTCTGATATGGCAGGTATCCTGCCTCTCGCCAGTTGCAGCGATCCTGCCGCCGGCAGTTTTGTCTCTCTTATTTTGCCACGATATTCACGATTCTGCCCGGCACGTAGATCTCTTTGCGGATCGTTCCGGTCAGTTTCTTTCCGAGCGCCTCTTTTGCTTTGGCGAGTACGTCGTCTTTGTCGGCGTCTGCCGGGATGAAAATGGTGCAGCGGGTCTTTCCGTTGACCTGTACAGGAATCTCGATCTCGTCGTCTTTCATGGCGTCCTCATCGTATTCCGGCCATGTCTGGCTGAATACGGAGTCGGTATGGCCGAACTGCTCCCAGAGTTCCTCTGCGATGTGAGGAGCAAATGGAGCGAGAAGGATGGTGTAAGTCTCCAGTGTCTCTTTGTCCACACCGCCTTTTTTGCTCAGCTCGATGAGCTTGTTGTTGTATTCCATGAAACCGCTGACCACGGTATTTAAGCTGAAGGAGTTGAGACGGGTTGTGATATCGTATACCAGTTTGTGACGTACCTTGATAAGCTCGTCTGTCTCCGCCACGTCTTTGTCCTTGTTGTCCATGGCCATCTTCCAGAAACGGTTCAGGAAACGGTATACACCGTCGATTCCCTTGTCGTCCCACTCGGAATCCAGTTCCGGCGGTCCCACGAACAGCTCGTAAAGACGCAGGGAATCGCAGCCATAGTCTCTTACCAGGTCGTCCGGGGAAACGACATTTCCTTTGGACTTGCTCATCTTGATACCGTTCTTTCCGGTGATCATACCCTGGTTAAACAGCTTCTTGAATGGCTCATCGAAGTCGATGACGCCGATATCATATAAGAACTTGGTGTAGAATCTGGAATATAACAGATGGAGCACCGCGTGTTCCACACCGCCGATATACATGTCAACCGGCAGGTATTTGTCTGCTTTTTCTTTGCTCACCAGTTCTTTATCGTTCTTGTTATCCACATAGCGCAGGAAGTACCAGGAAGATCCGGCCCACTGCGGCATCGTGTTTGTCTCTCTCTTTGCCGGAGCGCCGCAGCACGGACAGGTGGTGTTCACCCATTCCGGAATGTCTGCCAGCGGAGATTCGCCGGTTCCGGTCGGCTGGTACTTCTCTACCTCCGGAAGCAGTAACGGGAGTTCTTCTTCCGGTACCGGTACAGCGCCGCATTTCGGGCAGTGCACGATCGGGATCGGCTCGCCCCAGTAACGCTGACGGGAGAATACCCAGTCACGGAGCTTGTAGTTGACTTTCTTTTTGCCGATGCCTCTCTCCTCGATCATGGCAGGCGCTTCTTTTTTGAGCACGGCGGATTCCATGCCGTTCCACTCGCCGGAATTGATCATCGTTCCCACGGCGTCGGTGTACGCCTCTGTCATGTTCTCGATCTCTTTTCCGTCTTTGGCGATGACCTGGATGATCGGGATGTCAAACTTCTTCGCGAACTCAAAGTCACGGTCGTCATGGGCCGGTACGCACATGATCGCTCCCGTACCGTAATCTGCCAGTACATAGTCAGCCAGCCAGATCGGGATCTTCGCGCCGTTTAACGGGTTGATGGCGTAGGAGCCTGTGAATACACCGGTCTTCTCCTTATCCTGCAGACGGTCCACGTTGGACTTCATACTGGAATCAAAAATGTATTTCTCCACCGCTTCTCTTGTCTCGTCGGTGGCCAGCTCTTTTGCCAGGGCGTGTTCCGGAGCGAGCACCATGAAGGTAGCGCCGTAGAGGGTATCCGGTCTTGTGGTGTAGACCGTGATCTTATCCTCTCTTCCGTCCACCTGGAAATCCACCTCGGCTCCATAGCTCTTGCCGATCCAGTCGGTCTGCATCTTTTTTACCTTTTCCGGCCAGTCAAGCTTATCCAGATCGTTTAACAGACGGTCCGCGTACTTGGTGATGCGGAGCATCCACTGCTTTAAGTTCTTCTTTGTCACCGGAGAACCGCAGCGCTCGCAGCAGCCGTCCACAACTTCCTCGTTAGCAAGTCCGGTCTTACAGGACGGACACCAGTTGATCGGCATCTCTTTTTCGTAAGCCAGGCCCGCCTTGAACATTTTCACAAAAATCCACTGGGTCCATTTGTAGAAGTTCGGGTCTGTGGTGTTGACCTCCATATCCCAGTCGTAAATCGCCGCAATCTCGTTGATCTGGCGTTTGATGTTTTTGATATTTTGCTCTGTGGTGATCTTCGGATGGGTTCCCATCTTGATGGCATAGTTCTCTGCCGGCAGACCGAACGCATCCCAGCCCATCGGATGGATCAGATAGTATCCCTGAAGCATCTTATAACGGCTCCAGACGTCACTGATCACATAACCTCTCCAGTGTCCTACATGAAGACCGCTTCCTGAAGGGTATGGGAACATATCCAGACAGTAATATTTCGGCTTCTTGCCGTCATTGACATTGACAGGATGTTCCTCCCAGTGTTTGCGCCATTTCTGTTCGATGGCTCTATGATTGTATGGTGTTGCCATTCCTCTTTCCTCCTGTATCTTTTCTCGTTGCTTTTTTGAGGATGTACACATTTTGCGGTTTCCTTTTGTGGCAGACCGCAGCACGCTATCCCTTCACTTTCCGCCGACCGGATCGTCGGCCTTTATACTGTCGGAACCGCCGGAGCTTCTGCCGGCTCCTGCGGCGCTTTTTTCACAGTATATGTAACTTTCAGCGACTTGCTGAGCAATGTTCTCGGATCGGTCACCGTAAATGTGATCTTGTACTTGCCCGGTTTCTTCGTTCTCACCCGGCCTTTGATCGTCACATTTTTCAGCAGCTCCGCAGAAGATGTGGTCCGGGAAGATACCGTGATCATCTTCCTGAGCTTCTTTTTATTCATCTTGCTTCCATATTTAATATTCTTAACCTTTTTGGATGCAGACTTTTTCAGGCTGATGCTCGGATAATACGGGTTCGCCGGGTCCGGATCCGTCGGGTCCCATCCTGTCCGGCTGGAAGTAGATATCGTCAGCTTATCCCGCTGCGGCTTCTTCAGACTCCTTGACTCGCCAATGACAACCCTTGTCCCGATCCCGCAGTTGTCATAGATCCACTTCGCGTCTACGACTGCCAGACGGATACATCCCGCGGATGCCTGGGTTCCCAGCTTGTTATATTCCTTTGTCGCCATCTGATTCTTGACCGTTCTGTAATATGGTACGGAATGGAACAGGTAAGAACCATGGATCCTCGTACAGTACTGTCCGTACACACCGCCGTAAAGCGCATGCCAGCGCATCTTGCTCACTGTATTATAAGTTCCTCCGATCGTGGAATATCCCCTTCCGGTAGAACAGTACATGGCGCGGACCAGCCTGCCGCTCTCTGACTCCACCACGTTGATCAGATTCGTCCGCCGGTTGACATAAATGGTATATCTGCTGGCTGCCTCCGCGTCGATTCCTTTTCCGCAGACAAACGCCGCTGCGAAAAACAGGAACACAGCCATCACGATACATCGTCTTGTTCTCATCAATCTCTCCCTTTCTTTCTGCCGCCTTCCCGCGGCTCTGCCTTTTTTACCAGACCGGAACAGCCGGTACATTTCTTGAAAAATTTGGCTCTGGGTATTATTATATAATTTTTCTCCCGTTTGTAAAGGAAAAGTTACGGAAAATGTGCTGTCAAAACGGCAAAAAACCTCATTTATTGCCCTACTCTGCAAAATGTGCTATAGTAAACGGGATGTATCAGAGATTAGTATTTCAATTTAAGGAGGCGTAATAATGATCGAATTTAACCATTTTAATTTTAATGTTCTGGACCTGGAAAAAAGTATCGCATTTTATAAGGAAGCGATCGGTCTTTCCGTTGTTCGTGAAAAGAACGCATCCGACGGCAGTTACAAGATCGTCTATCTCGGAGACGGCCGCACCGGCTTCTCTCTGGAGCTGACCTGGATGCGCGACCGCAAAGAACCGTATGATCTGGGAGACGAGGAGTTTCATCTCGCATTTAAGACGGATGAATACGATGCCTTCCACAAAAAACATGAGGAAATGGGCTGCATCTGTTTTGAAAATCCTTCCATGGGCATTTATTTCATCAATGACCCGGATGGATACTGGATCGAGATCGTTCCGGTAAGATAGTCTTTCTTCCGGGCCATTCTCTTAAAAAGGAATTTTTATGCGTTACAATCAATCATCCATCCAAAAGAGAAAACAGCAGCTCCATTCCAGGAAAAAGCGGCTTCACAGCTCTTTTTCCGTCCTGGTATTCAAAATATTTCTTCTGCTGCTCCTTGTTCTCATCGTCGGCGGCGGCGGTCTGGCATTCGGTTCCGTAGAGGGTATGATCGAAACGACCCCCACCAATTATAATCTGAAACCGAAGTATTCCGCGACGATCATCTTTGACGACAGCGGGCAGAAGACAGAAGTGCTGAGCGACTACTCTTCTAACCGGATCATTGTGGATTACGAGCAGATCCCCGCCAACTTGAAAAATGCCTTTATCGCCATTGAGGATGAACGTTTTTATGAACACAACGGCGTTGACTTAAAAGGTATCATCCGGGCGGGCATCACCGCCTTGCAAAACGGCGGCGCTACACAGGGAGCCAGCACGATCACACAGCAGCTGATCAAAAATAATGTATTTGAAGTCTGGGATGAAAGTAATTTTCTCGCCAAGATCAAGAGGAAGATTCAGGAGCAGTATCTGGCCATCCAGGTGGAGAAGAAGACTTCCAAGGAAGAGATTCTCACCGACTATTTGAATACCATCAACCTGGGCAAGGGAACGCTGGGCGTGGAATCCGCCGCCAATTATTATTTTGACAAATCGGTGGAAGACCTCACACTCTCCGAGTGCGCTGTCATCGCCAGCATCACACAGAACCCGACCCGGTTGAATCCTATCGACCATCCGGAAAACAATAAAGAGCGGCGGGATATCGTTCTCCGGAAAATGTATGAGTTGAATTATATTTCCAGTCAGGAGTACGAGGAAGCGTTATCCGATGATGTGTATTCACGCATCTCCAAAACGCAGGCCAGCCAGAACCAGCGCTCGGTATATTCCTATTTTACGGACGCGCTGATCACACAGATTGTGGAAGACCTGCAGAGTGAATACAATTATACCCAGTCACAGGCGTACAATCTTGTATACCGGGGCGGATTGCGTATTCATTCGACCCAGTCCTCGCAGATGCAGAATATCGCCGATACCGTCATCAATGACAAGAGCAATTATCCGGTAGACACCTATTTTTCTCTGGAGTATGACCTGCATGTCACGAAGGCGGACGGACAGTCTGTTCTCTATACGGAGCGGGACATCCGGGATTATTTCCGCAGTGCCAATGGAGATGCGGATTACCGGACTATCTATCCGACGAAAAAGGCGATGCGCAAGGCCATCCGTGTCTTCAAGAAAAATACGGTGGCAGAGGACGACCAGATCCTGACCGAGACCGTCCGCTTTGCTCTGGAACCGCAGATTTCCTACTCGCTTATTGATCAGAGTACCGGACAGGTGAAAGTTCTGGTGGGCGGACGTGGAGAAAAGAAAGACGACCTGGCTTTAAACCGCGCCACTGCGTTTACGAGGCAGCCGGGTTCCACCTTTAAGATCCTGTCCACTTACGCGCCTGCCCTTGACACCGGCGGCATGACGCTGGCGACTGTTTTTGACGACGCGCCGTACACTTATGAAAACGGCGACGAGGTCACCAACTACAATCCGGACGAGTACCGGGGACTCATCACCATCCGGGATGCCATCACGAACTCAAACAATATCGTTGCGGTCAAAGCTCTGACGCAGCTCACACCGCAGGTAGGGTATGATTTTCTGTTAAAACTTGGCTTCACCACTCTGGTCAACAACCGGCAGACCAGCAGCGGCGGCACGGAGACCGACGTCAATCAGGCTCTCGCTCTGGGTGGTATCACCGACGGCGTCACCAACGTGGAATTGACCGCGGCCTATGCTGCGATTGCCAACAGGGGATATTATAACAAGCCGATTCTGTATACCAGTGTGGAGGACAGCCATGGAAATGTTCTCCTGCAAAATGAATCTGCTCCGAAACAGGTGATGAAAGAGACCACCGCCTGGCTCCTGACCGACGCCATGAAAGACGTCATCTCCGAGGGAAACGGTACGGAGGCACAGCTTTCCTCCGATATGGCCGTGGCGGGAAAAACAGGAACCACTTCCAACAATTATGATTTCTGGTTCTGTGGTTACACGCCATACTACACGGCGTCCATCTGGACCGGTTACGATTACAATACATCCTTTGACAACGAGGATGACTACCACAAGGTGATCTGGGCAAAAATCATGGATCAGATCATCGATGCACAGCAACAGCAGATTCGTGATTTTGACGCCTGCCAGGGTATCCGCACCGCCACCATCTGCGCGAAGTCCGGTAAGCTTCCGGTGAGCGGCGTCTGCTCCAATGACCCGGAGAAGAACATGGAACGCATCGAGTATTTCGAAGCGGGCACGGAACCGAAAGACAGCTGTGAAAATCACATTGTCGTCACCTTCTGTTCCGCATCCAACCGGGTATCCAGACGATTCTGTCCGGATGAGCTGTTATACCAGCGGATTTTCCGGGTACGCCCGGATGGTTCTTCCGGCGTTACGGAAGACACCCCGTACTGTCTGAATGTCAGCATCGATCATTACCGCTGCAACATTCACACCCGTCAGTGGCAGGAAGAGCAGGAACGGCAGCAGAACCAGCAGCTTCCGACTCTTCCCGGCGTCACCTCCCCTTCCGGTGACGTCCTCTCTGAGGATTCCGGTGACGCCGGTGATTCCGGCAGCACGCCTTCCGGGGAATCTCCGCCAGGGCTTGGCGACCTTGCCGACGCCATACTCGATATGTTCCGCTGAGGCAGCCACCCCTGCATTCTTCCTTTCTGTGTAAGCCAAAAGATGCTCATCTTATAAAAGGAAAAGCAGCAAAATTTAAGACCGCTTTCGCCCACGTTCCTCCACGATAACAGGAACGCCGGCGAAGCGGTCTTTTTCTTTGTCTCTTTTCTTCCTTATTCTATTTGCTGCCTTTCCCTCTTCTCATTTTTTCATCTTCGGTTTGAAAATGATCGAAGCCAGATAGGAAAATACCAGCGCCGCGCTTGTCCCCGCAGCCGCTGCCTTGAAGCCGCCCTTAAACAGCCCGATAAATCCTTCCGTATTTACCGCTTCCATCACGCCCCTTGCCAGATTATACCCAAATCCGGACAGAGGAACACTGGCCCCGCAGCCTGCCCACTGCTGAAGCGGTTCATAGATTCCGACAGCGCCCAGGATCACTCCTGCGATCACCAGCAGGACCATAACTCTCCCTGGCATCAGCCTGGTATGATCCAGAAATATCTGAACCAGCATACAGATAAGCCCTCCTACCAAAAATGCTCTCACATAGACCATGATGTCTCTCCCTTCTTCTCGTTATTCTCCGCCTGCGTCGGGTCACAGCTTCTTTTATGCATACAATCGGCAAGTCCTGGTCGTTGCCATGCACGTAGCAAATTCCAGCCGCTACACATGTTCCAGATACACCGCATGCGCGATAGCCGGAATACTCCTGCCTTCGTTGGAGGAAACCTGCGACAGCAGCGCTCCTGTGGGCACAAACAGCACCTTCTTCCACTCTCCCGATGCCAGTCTCGGCAAAATCTTTGCAGAAAGCACGAGAGCAGAACAGGCACAGCCGGAGCCGCCGGCGTGGGTGTCCTGCTGCGTCTCATCATAAATCTGCATTCCGCAGTCCATATGGTTTGCCGAGAGATCCACGCCATTTTCCTCCAGAAGGGAAAACAGAAGCTTCTGCCCCACCGCCCCAAGATCACCGGTGACAATCGCGTCAAAGGCGGATGCCTCCATCTGAAAATCCTCCAGGCTCTGGTAAATCGTATCCGCGGCAGCGGGCGCCATGCACGCTCCCATATTAAACGGATCCTGCACGCCGTAATCTTTGATCTTTCCCGTGGTGACGCCTCGGATCACAACTCTTCCTGCATCGGAAAACGGCTCCTGTGTTTTTTCTGTTTCCTGTATCTTTTTTTCGGCTGTGTGCTGTTCTGTTTTCTGCTGCTGTCGTTCCTGCCGTCTCTCTTTCCGCTGCCCGCTCTCCACATTTCCCAGAAGAAATGCTCCGGCGCCCGTCACCGTCCATGTGGCGCTGTATGGTCGCTGATTGCCGTATCCGAGCGGAAACCGAAACTCTTTTTCTGCGCTGGCAAAATGACTGGAACTGGCTGCAAGCGCCAGATCCGCGAACCCTCCGCTCACCGCCATGGCTGCCATGGAAAGAGAGACTCCGATGCTGGAGCAGGCGCCATACACCCCATAATAAGGAATGTTCATCTGCTTGATACCGAAGGAAGATGCGATCAGCTGACCGAGCAGATCACCGCAGAATGCCATCCGCACTTCCTCCTTCTTCCTTTTTCCTTTCCGCAACGCTGTCTCGCAGGCTGCCCGCACAAACTGACTCTCACTTTCCTCCCAGTTTTCCTGTCCAAACAGAGGATCCTCCACCACCAGATCCAGTGTATCTCCCAGCGGCCCTTCCCCCTCCTTTTTGCCGCCCACACAGGCGTGACTGAGGATGACCGCCGGTCTGTCAAAGAAAATGCTCTGCTTCCCCGCCATCTGACTCATAAATAACATCACCTCTTTCTTTTTCCGAAAATAGGATTTGCAGTTTTCGGAAAAATATGCGGGAACGACATCTTCCAATCCGCCGCAGTGCGATCCTCGCGGAGCGTTTTTATTGCATAGGATTGCAACCTCCTATGCAATAAAAAAACTGCCAGCGGTTTTTGTCCGCTGACAGTTTCCGGCAGTTTCTCACTGCATTTCTGTTTTTTATCTATGGGATCGACCGGCGTTTTCCTTATCTTTTTTTCACTGCGTCGACGATCACTTTCACGATCTGAATGATCAGGGTCGGCGCGAAGGCGAACACCACGATCATTCCAAGCTGTATGCCGGTCAACGCCACTGTCTCGAAGAGACGTTCCATGAACGGTACGAGAAGAACGATGGCAAGAAGAACAATGCCTCCGAAGAATGCCGCGATGGTCCACTTGTTCGTCGTCAGTCCCAGCTTGAAGATGGACGCCTTGCCACGGCAGTTGAATCCGTGGAACAGACGGGCCAATGTCAGTGTGGCAAATGCCATGGTGACTGCTGTCTGGGTGGACGTCTCCATTCCGAAATAGAACGCGGACATGGTCGCAACCGCGATGAGCAGTCCGTAATAGCCAAGCTTTAACAGGAAATCTTTTGTGAGGATTCCCTCGTTCGGGTCACGCGGCGGCTCTTTTAACAGGCTCTCGTCCACCGGTTCCATTCCGATCGCCAGGGCCGGAAGGGAGTCGGTCAGCAGGTTGATAAACAGAAGCTGTACCGGCGCCAGAGGTGTCGGCAGTCCCATCAGGGAGCAGTATAATACAACGAGGATACCAGCCATATTTCCGGAAAGAAGGAACTGGATGGCATTCCGGATATTCCGGTATACGTTTCTTCCGAAAGATACCGCCTTGATAATGGTGGCAAAGTTATCGTCTGCCAGGATCATCGCCGCTGCGTCCTTGGATACCTCGGTACCGGTGATACCCATGGCGACACCGATATCGGCTTTCTTAAGAGCAGGCGCGTCGTTGACGCCGTCTCCGGTCATGGCGGTGATTCTTCCTTTTCTCTGCCATGCGTCTACGATACGGATCTTGTTTTCCGGTGAAACACGGGCATAGACGGATACTTTTTCCAGCACATTGTCAAGCTCTGTATCGGACATGGCGTCAACTTCCTGTCCGGTGAGCGCTATGTCGCCGTCGTGGAAGATACCGATCTGACGGGCGATGGCCGCAGCCGTCACCTTGTGGTCTCCGGTAATCATGACTGTCTTGATACCGGCGCTTGCCGCATCCGCCACGGCTTTTTTGGACTCTTCTCTCGGCGGATCCATCATGGCGGTCAGACCGACGAAGGTGAAATCATTTTCATCATCCAGAGAGAGGGTATCGTCCTCCTCCACTTCCTTGATGGCAAAGGCGAGGACACGGAGTCCGTTCTCGGAAAATGCCTGGTTCTGCTGCAGGATCTCTTCTCTGTCGGCGTCGGTCATCTCCCGGGTCTCTGTCTCGGTCATGATATAACGGGTTCGGTCAAGAAGCACGTCTAGCGCTCCTTTTGTGAGGATGGTCGGAACGCCGTGAATCCGGTACTTCGTACTCATCAGCTTCCGGTCAGAGTCAAACGGCAGTTCTTCCATTCGGGGCATCATGCTGCGGATGTCCTCTTCCGTGATATGCGCGTCGTCAAGACCCGCTTTTCTTGCCATGACGAGCAGGCTGTACTCGGTCGGATCGCCGATCTCTTTTCCGTCATGGTTGGAAGAGTCGTTGTTGAGCACTGCCGTGTAAAGGAAATACCGGTGCAGCGCCAGACGAATATCCATCTCTTCCGGCTTCATACATTTGCCGCCGGTGTATACATCTGTGACGGTCATCTTATTCTGTGTCAGAGTTCCCGTCTTATCGGAACAGATGACAGAAACGCTTCCCAGACTTTCCACTGCCTTTAACTCTTTCATGATGGCGTTTTCTGCCGCCATCTTGCCGGTTCCCATCGCCTGCACGATGGTCACGATGGAACCAAGCGCCTCAGGAATGGCTGCCACGGCCAGAGCCACGGCAAACAGCAGGGAATCCAGAATCGGCATATCTCTGTACATGCTTAAGAAGAAGACAATGACACAGATCACCATGATCACAGCCGCCAGCTTCTTGCTGAACTCGTCCAGGCTCACCTGAAGCGGCGTCTTCTTCTCCTTGGTGTCGTTCATAAGACCGGCGATCTTACCGATCTCCGTGTTCATTCCGGTTCCGGTGACAAGCACTTCCGCACGGCCGTAAGTTACGAGCGTGCCGGAATATACCATGTTCAGACGGTCTGCCAGCACTGCCTCGCCCTCGATATCCGCATCGGTCTTATCCACACTGGCGGACTCGCCGGTCAGCGCGCTCTCGTTGACCTGCAAAGAATAACAGTTGAGAATTCTTCCGTCTGCCGCTGTCATATCGCCGGCTTCCAGAAGAAGAATATCGCCCGGCACAACCTCGGCAGAAGGAACTTCCGTCGTCTTTCCGTCACGCAGCACTTTCGCGTGAGGAGAAGAAAGCTGTTTTAATGCGGCCAGAGACTTCTCTGCCTTCAGATACTGCACTGTACCGAGGATCGCATTCAAGATCAGCACGGCGATGATAACGATGGTGCTCTCCACATTTCCTGAAATGAGGGAAATGAGGGCGGCAATGATCAAAATGATAACAAGGAAATCTTTAAACTGTTCCAGAAATACCTGATATCCTTTTTTTCTTGCCTGTTCCTCAAGAGCATTTTCTCCATACTCTTCCAGACGCCGCGCCGCTTCCTGTGAGGAAAGTCCGCCCGGCTCCGCCTTCATCTGCTTCAGTAATTCATCCTGATGCATCTGATACGTTTCTTTCATCAGAAAACCTCCTAGTTTGATTTTTGTCATATAAACCAAGAGAACAAAAAGTTTCACCTGCAATGTGATCCCTGCAGAATGTTTTTTGTTTCACGGGAACGCAATCTCCCATGAAACAAAAAAGACTTTTTGTGTATATCAAATATACACAAAAAGTCTGATTCAACAATTCAACATGAGAAATGCCGCATAGGTTCCGGATTACTCCTGTAATCGTATTGACGAAACACTATGACATGTCCCGGACAGGACATGCAACTACTCCCTTTTTGCTCTTTTCGGTTTATTTTGCTGTTTCACATTTTATTTTATTCAAAAAAAATCCAATGTCAATCATTCTTTTTGTGATTTTCCTGTTTTCAGGCAAATTTCGTGAATTTGACTATAGCAAAGTCTCTTTTTATTGCGATTCTATATATCTTCCCTCTGTCAGTAATCCACTTTCACAAGACACAGTCCACCCGGAGGCGCGGTCGGTCCGGCTGCCTGCCGGTTTTTTGCCTCAAGGATCTCCGGCATCTGTTCCGGTTTTATCTTCCCTTTTCCAACTTCCAGAAGAGTGCCGGTGAGGATCCGCACCATGTTCTGAAGGAAGCCGGTGCCGTGGAAATTAAAATAAATAAAACCTCCCTTTCGCACGATCTCGATCTTATCCACCACCCGCACCGTGGACTTTTTCATTTTGGGATTGCCGCAGAAACTCTTATAATCGTGTTTCCCTTCCAGATAAGCCGCCGCCCGGCGCATCTTCTCCACATCCGGATGAAAATCAAGTATCGTGACATATTTGCGCTGAAAAACCGGTTTTACCGGGCCGTCGAAGCAGGTGTAGCAGTAAAGCTTTCCCACTGCTTTGTATCTGGCGTGGAATCGCTCGGAAGCCTCCCGGACTTCTTTTACCGCGATATCGTCCGGCAGATACCGGTTCATATAGTCCCGGATCTCTTCCGGCGAAAGTTCCGTGTTGAGCACCGCATTGGCAACCATGGCTTTCGCATGGACGCCGGCATCCGTCCTCCCGGCTCCGATCACATCAATATCCTCCCCGCACATCCGGGAAAGTACATTTTCCAGCTTCCCCTGGATGGTATCCCGATCCGGCTGATGTTCCCAGCCGTAATAGCGGCTTCCGTCATAGCATATGGTCATTTTGTAATTCTTTTTCATGTCATATTCTCCGTTCTGTTTCTTTCAGGCGGAAATCCACCCGCAGATTTCCATGGATATTCTTTTATAAATAAATTCTTACGCCGGACGTCCCGGTTTTCTCCGCCTTCCTGCCTATGATACCACACTCCCGGCAGGATTACCGTCAAAAAAAGAACTTTTTCTCATCTCACCCGTCAAAATGCATAATTTTTTTATTTTTTTCACTTCTCTTCCTCATCAAAATGTCGTGTGTTTATGCCGTATTTTGGTTATTCACAACTTTAAGTTGTGATACTAATGAATTCTTGTTGTTTTTACAAATTTCTTTCAAATGTTACAATATCCTTATCATCAAGCAAGGGGAAACGATGCTTGATAACCAACATATTCATACATGTATAAGGAGGAGATTGTTATGAGTATTTTCAATTTGATCGCTGCTTTTGGCGGTGGCGCATTTGCTGCATCGATCGGTGCTCTGCCAGCATTTATCATGACTGGTGTGTTCGCGGTAGTTGGTGCTGCAGTAAGTATGGCCGGCGCGGCTGATGCCGGAAACATTCTTGTTAACTATTTCGCATTTGGTTCTTTCTTCGGACCACATATCGCATTTGCCGGCGGTGTTGCTGCTGCTGCATACGCTAAGAAAAAAGGCATCAGCGATAACGGCGCTGATATCGCTACTGCATGTGCAGGTCACAACGCACCTGACGTTCTGATCGTCGGCGGTATCTTTGGTGTGATCGGTTTCTTATTCAAAGAGCTCGTTGTTATGAACCTCTTTGCAGGAACGATTTCTCCACGTCTCGTAACAGACGCACCTGGAATCACCGTATTCCTTTCCGCTATCTTAGTTCGTCTCGTATTTGGCGGCAAGTTAAGAACTGGCGACAAAACAATCAGCCAGGGCGGTGCTTTAGGCAACACGATCGTGATCGGTATCTGCTACAGCTTATTAGTTGCCGGCGTTTACTTTGCAGGTCTTGAAGTTGTTCCGATCGAGACATTTGCTGGTTCTTACCACGTACTGATCTTCGGTATGGCAGCTATCGGTTTAGTATTCGCTGAGATTGGTCAGCCATTCTTCGGATGCCACCATATCGTTATCATCGCTGCTGAGACAGCAGTACAGTGCTACAATAATACAGGAAATGCATGGATGGCTGTTATCATGGCTATCGTCTTCGGTACTATTTCCGCAATTATTTGTGACGTTGAGACAAACCTGATCAACTCCGGTTCTGACTCCCACATCGACGGTCCTGCATGTGCGATCTTCATCATGACCTTCGTTGTAAATGCTTGTTTCCCAGCATAATAGAACCTTTCAGTGTTTCAGAATTTATGATGATTCATTAACAAGATACATATAAAAAAGGCCCTCTTCGTGAGGGTCTTTTTTATATGTACTGATCGTTTCCTGCATATGCCGTGTGCTTTCTCACAGCTGTTCCATATACTTTTACACAGACGTCTTCTGAATCGCCGTCAATTCTGTTCCGAGATCACACATCCGTCCTTGATCACAGCTTTAAGCTCCAGGTCTCTGTCCCACAGCACCAGATTCGCTTTCTTGCCCGGCGCGATGGAACCATAGTCGGTTTCCACACCGAGACTTTTTGCCGGATGAATAGTCGCGCAGGCGATGGCTGTCTCCAGAGGAATCTCCATCGTCCGCACCGCTGTCCGCACGCAGTCCGGCAGAGGTGTCACGGAACCGGCCAGAGAACCGTCGGATACCAGCGTAGCGTGATTTCCCTTCACCTGCACGTCCTGGCCGCCCAGCGTGTAGACACCGTCCGGCATTCCTGCCGCCCGCATACTGTCGCTGATGAAAATCATGCGCTCCTTTCCCATGAGAGAAAAAGCTCCCCGCACCGCCGACGGGTGAATGTGCACGCCGTCGCAGATGATCTCCGCCATCACATGCGGGCTGTCCGCTGCCGCGCCGATCACTCCCGGCGCCCGGTGCGTAAACGGAGGCATGGCATTATACATGTGAACCAGATGATCTGCTCCCGCATCAAAGGCAGCCTTTGCCGAATCATAATCCGCATTGGTATGTGCCAGAGAGACAGAAACCTCTCCATGGACATCTCTGATAAACTGCTCTGCCTGCTCTCTGGACACCTCTTCCGGAGCGAGACCGATGAACTTCACCAGCCCATTGGCCGCTTTCTGAAATCTTCGGCAGATATCCGCGTCACACGCGAGGATATACTGCGCGTCCTGCGCTCCCTTTTTTACCGGGCTGATAAACGGACCTTCCATGTTGATGCCAAGGAGGTCTGCCAGCGACGCGGACGCTGCCCTTTTTGCCGCACGCAGCGCAGCATCCGTTTCGTTCGCCGCATCCTTTTTCATCTGTTCCTGCTCCGCTTTAAAAGCAGCGCCGTTATGAAGAATCCGGACCAGCTCTTCCACCGGCAGCGTCATGGTCGCCGGAGCGATGGCGGTCACGCCGATGGACGCCTCGTAGCGGGCGATCTCCTCCACGGCCTCTCTCGTCCCGTCGCAGAAATCATATCCCTTGCACCCGTGAAAATGCAGATCGATCATTCCGGGGAAACAATAGCATCCCTGCCCGTCCATCTGCTCATCCTGTGCCGCGATGATCTCCTCCGGAACTTTGCTGCCGGTAAAGACCTTTTCGATCCGGTCTCCCCGCACAAGAACTGCTCCCGAAACAAACTTCTCTTCTTCCGTAAATACGTTGACATTATAGATAAGCATTGTAATCTCCATTATTTTTATACTATTTGATCGCCGATAACGCAGCCTCGTCTGCGATCACGATCACGTCGGAATGCATCTGTAAAACAGAAGCCGGAACCTGTGGTGTGATCGGTCCGTATAACGCTTCTTTAAGAATCTCCGCCTTCTCTGCTCCGCTGACGATCACAAGAATCTTTTTCGCTTTCATGATCGTGCCGATTCCCATCGTATACGCCTGTCTCGGCACCTCATCCTCAGAAGCAAAAAATCTCTTGTTTGCCTCAATGGTGCTCTGCTGCAGGTCCACACAGTGCGTGCCCTTGTCATAATGGTCTCCCGGCTCATTGAAACCGATGTGTCCGTTATGTCCCATACCGAGAAGCTGCAGATCCACACCGCCCAAAGACTCGATGAGCGCGTCATAGCGGCGGCATTCTTCCTCCGGGTCTTCTGCCAGACCATTTGGCAGATACGTATTGTTCATGTCAATATTCACCTTGTCAAAAAGGTGCTTATGCATGAAATAGTAATAGCTCTGCTCGTTCTCTCTGGAAAGGCCTCTGTACTCGTCCAGATTCACACTTTTTACCTTTGCAAAATCCAGGTCGCCTTTGTTGTACCAGTCCACAAGCTGCGCATACATGCCTTCCGGGCTGGAGCCTGTTGCCAGACCAAGCACACAATTCGGTTTCATGATCACCTGGGCGGAAATAATATTGGCTGCTTTTCTGCTTAAATCGTTATAATCTTTGGCTCTGTAAATAATCATTGCTTTTCCTCCTCGTATATATCTCCGCCCATTATACTATGGAACATGTATATCTTCCACTATTTTTTTAATTAAATAAAGTTTCATTAAATAATACTTTGTTTTCTAATGTCTTCCGCCCTGATGGTGCTTTCCGGCGCCGCCGTGATGCCCGGCGTTATCGTCTCTGTGACCGCTGCCCTGGTTCTGATTCCGGCTCTGGCCCTGATTCCGGTTTTGGCTCTGATTTTGATTCTGGCTCTGATCATCCGGCGTCGCTGTTTCTTCTCCGGTCAGCGCTGCGATGCGATCCCGGATCTCCCGCATGGTCATTCCCCGGATGTCTTCTGTCGTAATGTCCGGGTCCAGCTCTTTCAGTTCCAGATACGCCTGGTACTTTCCATAAGACAGACCTGCCTCATGGGCATTTTCTACTTCTCCTTCTTCCGCACGGAAACAGTGGGCGTTATGTCCCGCGGTACAGGTCTTTACATCAGAGAGCATCCGCTCACCTTTCTCCTCATCGTCTGCAACCACGGCGATGGAGATATCGGCGTCTTCCGTCAGATACTGCCGGAAGCTGTCACTGTCCATCAGCGTCTCCACGGCGTCCACATAATTCATAAACCGGACAGAAAGACTGTCTGCCAGTTCCTCCCCGTCCGCGTTATATCCCTCCACATCAATCACCCTGTCAAACCGGTTGATAGAAAGTTCAATGGAAGGATTGACATCCACACTGATCACAGCGGCGGAAGAAAAAAATGTATAGGAGCCTCCGGACAAAACAACCAGGAAAAGGAAACAGGCAAGGACAGGCGCCAGCCTTCTCATCCACTTGTTTCGTCCGTAAAGTTCCTGACTGTCACGCAATCTTTCCCGGCTGCCTTTCTGACGGCGCGCTTTGCTGTCTTCTGCGCTGCTTTGCTCCTCCTGACGCGCCATCTCTTTCATCTTCTCAGAGAGATACGTCTTTGTCGCATTTTTTAATTCTTCCTCCGCATGGATATCCGCAAATGCTTCTTTTATTTCCCGCATTTCTCTCTGCCTATCCTTCATATGTATCACCTCCCAGCTTTTCCCGGAGTATTTTTCTGGCGCGCGCCAGAAGTGTGTATACCGTATTGACGTTCTTCCCGAGGATGTCGCCAATCTGCGCGGCAGTGTACTCCTCATAATAATAGAGATAAACCGCGTCCCGGTATTTTGCCGGGAGAGAAAGTACCGCCTCCAGCACATCCCGGTGATCTTCAGGCAAATGTTCTGCCTGCTCCGTCAGTGCGGACAGCGGTACCGTGTGTCGGCGAAAGAAGCTTTTCAGGAAATCTTTGCAGGCATTGAGCGTCACCCGGATCATCCACGCCCGCTCATGCTCTTCACTCTCAAAGGCAGTCTCGCTCAGCGCGTATTTCAAAAATACATTCTGAAAGATATCCTCGGTGTCCGCATAATTTTTCAAATGTATCATGCACAGTCGCCGAACCGTATCCGCATACTGCTCAATGGCTCTGTTTACCTCCTGCTCGCTCCGCATCGCCAAATCCCTCTCTGATGGTCTTATCTTTTATTTTCCGTGTTGTTCTCCGTCATGGTCCTGTTTACCAGCCGTGATGATGACCTCCTCTTCCACCACCTGCATGATGGCCATATCCGCTGCCGCTATGATGGCCGGCCTGACGGGTACCGGCGCCGTTATTGCGCCATCCCTGACCGCTCTCCCCGTTCTCGTAGTGGTCGCAAATCCCATTGTCATTTTCATCTACATAATATCTGCCCTGGTGATAAAAATCGCAGACACCATCTTTGTCGTTATCCTGATAACAGCCCAGAATCCGATTTTTGGTATTAAACCGATAGGTCACCTTTTCTCCCTGGCTGTCTCTTAATTTGAACACGTATCCGTTCCCGGACTTTTTGCAGTTGTAGATCCGCAGGGAAGAAACATACTTTCCTGTAGACGAATCATACAGTTTTATCTTTCTTCTCGTGATCTTCCGGTCGCAGGAATCATCGGACCCGCCTGTCCACCATCCCTTTACCAGATCATACACCTTTTCATCCAGTTTAAACGCCTTTTTTGCCTGTGTCTGCACATTTACAGATGCCTGCGCATCCACATTACCTGTCTGTGCCGCCTCTGCCGGCAGTACCGGAAGTGCGCAAAACATCAAAACTGCTGCTGATAAAAAATACTTTCTCATTCTCATTTCCTCCTTTACCGTCCTGTTGGCATGGACAGCTGTTTGCTCTGCCATTGCCTGTTGTTTTATGCTTTCATATATAATACGACGGAAGGAGGAAAATCCTTTCACTTTTTTAAAAATTTTTTATTTCTTTTGATCGCAAGATTTTTCCTGATCTGTTATCATTATATTTTTTGCTCTTTACTTTGTCAAACAGCTTCTCTCCCCGGCTTTCGCTTCTTCGATTTTCCCACATGAAAACGGTCCAGAGCAGCCACAACCAGATTCCCATATTCTCACAACCATCCCGACCATTTCAGCAGCCAGTAAAGGAACCCGACCACCCAGCTCGTGAAAACACCATACAGGATTACCGGTCCGGCGATGGTAAAAATCTTGACGCCGATGCCGAAAACCTGTCCCTCTGACTGGTACTCGATCGCCGGCGACGCCACAGAGTTGGCAAATCCGGTGATCGGCACCAGGGTTCCCGCCCCGCACCATTTTGCCAGCGGCGCAAACCACTGGAGACCGGTCAGGATGACGCTCAAGAGTATGAGACTGATGCTGACCGTGATCAGCGCATTTTCCTGGCTCATATGAAACTGACGCACCGCAATCTGGTGGATCACTTCCCCCAGAAGGCAGATGGCGCCGCCCGACACGAAGGCATGCCAGCAGTTGGTAAAGGAACTGAATTTGGGCGTCATCTGTTTTACCTGATCCGCATATTCCTGTCTGGTTGGTTCTTTTTTCATGTTCTTTTTCCTCTCTTTCCCCTGCGATATTTCCAACATATTTTTTCTCATCGTTACTCTTTCTCATACGCCGCTTTTGCTGCATCCCTGTCATCCAGCGCACTGACCTCTCACATTTTGCATAATGGCGAAAATGAACGGGTCAGTACACCATTCTTCAGCCCCGAAAAATATAAAACTGCAGGAAGCTCCCGACACATTTTCCGACAGCTGCCGCTTTGATAAAATAAGGGAATCCCTTTCGAAGCCGTGTCCGTCTGGCCAGGATCGGCACAATATTTATCACTTCTGCCAGCGCACCGGCGAGGCATCCCACAAAGATTCCCGTAAAGAATCCGCCGGCGTTCATGAGCGCGGCAGACACGATCCGGGGAACCCAGGTCAGATCTACCGGATATAAGGACAGCACGTTCATGGCAATGAGGCCAAGTGCCAGGCTCGTCTCATACAGCGGAATCCGGGAAGCCGTTTTGGTGATGGCAGACAGCCTCGGAACGATGCCGATCAGGCTGATAAACGCCACAAAGCCGCCGGCAGTGGCAAATCCCGCCGCAATGGCTGTCCAGGCCAGCACGATCTCAGCAATCATTGTCCGCATCCAGTTCCTCTCCTTTTCTGGACGCTCCCAGAAGAAATGTCTGGTTTACGTCCCTTTCATACAGCCGCATCTGCACCTGTATGGGCGTCGGTTCGTTCGTCACTTTTTTGCCCGGCGTGTGATTAAAAAATAAAAAGACGCCCACCGTCAGCCCGATGGAATAAAACAGTTCCACAAAAGTCGGCCCGTCCGGTTCCCTGCCAAGAAATGTCTCATAAAGCTGCGCAAAAACCCGGCTCATATCCACATCATTGTTATACCCCATAATGGAAATTCCCATACCGAGGAAACAGGTGATACAGATAAAAAGGATCTTTCCCCTCTGCAGCCAGCGGGCGGGCTGTTGCTGCGGATCTCTGTAATAGATGACGAAGTCTTCTTCCCCCACATTTTTAATCTCCGCCTCCGGCACTGCCTCCGCGATGGCCTGTATCAAAAGGAGGATGGACATAAATGCTCTGCCATCCTCCTTTTCCTTAAATCTATATATCTCGATACCATTGATTTTATTCTGCACATTCCTGTCTTTGCAGTATACGGAACAGATGTCCCTGATCGTCACCTTTGGCTTATTCAGGTAATAGCTCTGTTCCGTATGCAGATAAATAACCGGCCTTCCCATGTTTTCTCCTTTCCTGACGCATTTACTGCATCAATAATGGTAGATTTGGAAGTTCACTTTCCAACTTTCCCTCCTGTTCCCGCTGCCTGATTTTCAAGACAGAGAAAGTATGCGCCGGATACCCAAAATTATACATGATAACGAACAGCCGTATTTTCCGGTGAGCACACCGGTCATACGTTGCGGAGCTTTTCCAGTATCTTCTTTTCCAGACGGGACACCTGTACCTGGGAGATGCCGAGAACCTGCGCCACCGCCGTCTGTGTCTTATTCTCAAAATATCTCATCTCGATCAGTTTTTTCTCCTGCTCATTCAGGTGGGAGAGAAGCTGGGAAATGTACATCCGGTTTACCGCCTCCTCGATCTCATCTGTCTGTTTTTCAATCTTGTCTTCCAGATGGATCTCATCCCCGTCGCTCTGATAGATGACCTGATGAAGCGAGCTGATCTCCTGACCGGACTCCATCGCCATAAGAATGTCCGCCTCGTCAATCTGCAAAGTGACAGAGATTTCCTGCAGCGTCGGCTCCCGGTGATATTCCTTCTGATACAGCTCCGTTTCCTTTTTCACTTTATAATGAATCTCCTTCAGGCTGCGGCTCACTTTTACCATGCCGTCATCCCGCAGGAAACGTTTGATCTCTCCCATGATCAGTGGGACCGCGTAAGTGGAAAATTTGACATCCCGGCTCAGATCAAAGTGGTCGATGCATTTCAGCAGCCCGATACTTCCGATCTGAAACAGATCTTCACTGTCGTAACCCCGGCCCTGAAATCGCCGGACAACACTCCAGATCAACCCTACATTTTCTTCCACCAGACGGGAACGTGCTTCCATATCTCCTTCTTTTGCCTGTCTGATCAACGCACAGGTATGTTCCACTTCTCTCCTCCCATTTTTTTCGTCAGAGAAACACAGGTTCCTCTCCCCGGCTCACTCTCCACCTCCACATGGTCTGTAAACGCTTCCATAAAGGTAAATCCCATCCCCGAGCGCTCCTGGTCTTCCCTGGTCGTATACAGCGGCTCCATGGATTTCTTTATGTCCGCGATCCCCACGCCAAAATCCCGGATATGTACAGTCACCTCATTTTTCTTTCTCTCCAGCGTCAGGCGTATCTCTCCCCGTCCTTCCGGATAGGCATGGATGATGGCGTTGGTCACAGCCTCGGACACGGCGGTCTTAAAGTCAGAAAGTTCTTCCACCGTAGGATTCAGGACAGCGGCAAAGGCTGCCGCCGTCACCCTGCTGATCCTCTCGTTTTCCGGACTGCTCGCAAAGACAGCCTCCAGCCGGTTGGTATCGCCGATACTCGTCTTCATTCATAAACCTCCTTCATCTCTTCAATCGTCTCCAGCACCTCCACCTGCTGCAGGATCCCGGACATTCTCCACATTTTCTGCATGGACGGACTGCCGCCGAACAGGTACACTCTGCCGCCAATCGGTCCGACCTGTCTGATCCGCCCGAGAATGAGCCCGATTCCGGAGCTGTCCATAAAGTTTGTGCCGGTAAAATCAAAGATCACATCCCGCACGCATGCTTTCAGAAACATCATCTCACATTCCTCACGGATTTCTTCCGCCTGACAGTGGTCGATCTCTCCCGGCAGCCGAATGACCAGACATTGATTTTTTACATGACAGTATTTCATGCTCTCACTCCTGTTCTTTTTTATTTTTCTGCTGGCACATTTTTTCTGACACAGCGTTTTGTCATGACATTTTCCTGTTGTCACAGAAATTCTTCTCCTCAGACATCATAGCGAAAACAAAAAAATAAGTCCGACAAATCCTGTCGAACTTATTTTTTATCTTCTTTATTCTTCTGTCTGTTATTCTGTGAGAATCCTGTAAAACAGGATCCTCCGCCTGCGGCAGATTCTGAACAGCCTGCCTGCCGTCCCCGGAAATGTCCGTCAGCAGAACTCCTTAGTTGTTATCTTCTTCACGGTCTGTTCTGCTGCTTCTCTGGGCACCGTCTTCTTCGGTGTTCTCCTCATCGGCATCGCCGCTCTGCTCTTCCTCGTCGGCGTCATTATTCCTGTTATCATTCTGATTCTCATCGTCGGCATTATCGGCATTGTCATTCTCATCAGCATTCTTGTTGTTCTTTGCCTTGCCGCCGTTCTCTTTTTCGTATTCTTCCGCTGCTTCTCTGGCCGCGTCTACCAGCATGTCCAGACCACGGTTTGCCGCATCACGAACCAGCGCGTCATCATCCGAGTTATTGATGATCTCATAGAAATACGGTCTCGCCTTATCCATGTCATCCAACTGCTTATAACACATAGCCAGACGATAGAGGATCTCATAGTCGTTATCGCTGTACTTATAGGCATCCTTCAGATCTTCGAGCGCCTCGTCATACTTATACGTATTATACAGAGCCTCGCCGCTCTCGTAGAGCTGTCTGGAAGCCTGCTCATAAGCGTTCTCCTTCATGGAATTATACAGATCTTTTGCTGTGTCAGACGGCAGTGCATTCTCCTTGACATTGGCAAGCTCCTTGGCGCACTCCACATAATCGCTGTCCGTGTAAGCCTGGCTGGCCTTGATCAGAGAATCATACATACTGTCCTGACCGTCGCTGCCTTCGTATACGCTGATACGCTCTGTCAGATCCTTGTTCTCATTCTCCAGAGACTCCTTGTCGCTCTGCAGCTGGCTGATCTCTCCGTCCTTCTGGTCTACTGTCTCGTTGTACTCTTTTCTGAGATTGTTGTAATCCACGCTGACACCGGCACGAACGCTCGGAATGACGAGCACAAACATGGCGACCACACCGATGGCAAGACCGATGAGCATGTACACAAACTGCTTCCATGTCTCCTTGCTCGGGTCCTCATAATGATCTACCGGGCGGACATTCTTCAGATTCTCATTGTCCGGCTTCAGGTTATCCACCGGAATGGTCTCCGCCGCCGCCATCGGGTTCTCCCCGAGTTCCATGAGGAAACGTCTCGCTGTCGTATTATAATTGTCAATGGCCAGCGCATTGTTGATGTCTGTCTTCGCCGCGGCGTTATCTCCGGCCCGCATGTGAAGCAGGGCAAACAGAAGATGTCCCCGCACAAAATTCGGCGTGACACTTAAAACCTTCTTGATCTGGATCATCGCCAGGTCATCGCTGCCCTGTTTGGCGTATACGAGAGCCTGGTTGAACTTCTTCGCTGTCTCGTTGATCTCCTCAAATACCGCCGGATGCTCTTCCATCTCTTTGATATACTTGTTGGCAGCGTTCTCCTCCACGGAATTCAGCTTCGCGCTGATCTTCCACTGGATATACGCTTTTCCACCCTCTCCCATCTCGTAATATACAAGACCGAGAAGGTTTCTCGCATCCTTGTGCTCCTTATTGTAAGCGAGCGCCTTCTTAAGCTGTGCCGCAGCGCCGCTCAGATCATGCATCTGCGCCTTCTCCAGACCGATGTTGTAATAATAGTTGGCTGTATTGCACGCTCTCGCAATATGTTTATTATCAAAACCGCAGCAGGTACAGAACCCATCAGCCCCCACTGTACGGCCGCACTTTACACACTTCATGTGACTTCCTCCTACACATTTCTCAATCGCTGTGAACTGACGGGAAAACTATTTCTCGTTTTTACTGCTGCTCTGTTTCTTTACCAGCTCTTCTACCAGATCTGTGATATCCTTCACATCGTCATCAAAGAGGTTCTCCTCTCCTACTTCCACTCCTACAGCCGGTTTAAACTTCTTAAGCTCAAGATTAAAATCAATCATGGGAATCCTCACTTTCTATATGCACGAACCGCCTCTTGATCTCTCCCACCAGATACAGGGAACCGAGACATAACAGGCGTGTCTCCTTATCTTCACAATGCAGGGCGGCGTCAAATGCTTCCTCCGCTCTCTCAAAAATATGGCAGGGAGCGTCTGTCACCTGACGAAAACACCGCAGGATCTCCCCGGTATCCGCTCCTCTTACTTCCTCTGCCTTCGTAATATAGATCTCCTGCCATGGAAGCTCTCCCAGCATGTGGATCATGCCGGTATAATCCTTATCTCCGCATACGGCAAAAAGCAGCCGCCATCTGCCGCCCTTTCCGGCGACGGTCTGACACAGCCTCTCCACGGCTCCCGGATTATGGGCGCCATCCACATACACACGGGGAAGGATCTCTTCCATCCTGCCTTCCCATCGCATCTGCAGCAGACCGTTCTGAATACTCTCTCTGTCCAGACCGGGCAGAAGTACTTTGGCAGCCACCACAGCCAGCGCAGCATTATAAATCTGATAATCCGCCGTATCTGCGATGCGCAGAAGACTATCCTTATAATAACTACTATTGATGGAAAAATCAATCGTATTCTCTGTTTTTTTTAAAATTGTTATTCTTTCAGAACGAATTCTGTAAATATGAGAATTTTTTCTTTCAGCTTTCTTTCTGATCACAGGAAAAGCGCCGTTGTCTTCGTCGAGAACTACCACCGGAACCCCTTCTTTTATGATGCCCGCCTTCTCGGCGGCAATCTCCTCGATCGTATCCCCGAGAATTGCCGTGTGGTCAAGGCTTATGGACGTGATGACCGACAAAAGAGGCTTTGTCAGCACCGTGGCGTCCAGCCGCCCGCCAAGTCCGGTCTCCATGATGCAGTAATCCACATTCTTTCCGGAAAAAATGAGCAGGCTCATGAGAAATAAGATCTCAAAATACGTGAGCGGCTGTCGGTCGTCAGACCCGTTTTCACTCCCGGTCTGTCCCACACCGCAGTCGGCGCCATACATACCGTTCTGTCCCGCCGCGTCAGCACCCTGCGCACCCTGCGCACACGGCGGCAGCAGCGCCTTCACCTGCTCCCAGGCTTCGATCAACTCTTCATCCGGACACATCCGGAAATCAATGCGGAATCTCTCATTCATATGCACCAGATGGGGCGAGGTAAAGAGCGCAGTGCGGTATCCGGCTGCCCGCAGGATAGACTCCAGAAAGGCGCAGACGGAACCCTTGCCGTTTGTTCCCGCCACATGGATAACCCGGAGAGAGTTCTCCGGGTGTCCTAAAATATCCAGATATTTTTTTAAATTATCAAGACCTCCCCCGGCGCCAAACCGGGGAACCGCTGAAATCTCCTGTTCCAGCTCGTCGATCGTCATACTCTGCCTCCTGTCTTCCGGCACAGCCGGAATCCGTTCTCCTCATCGCCCGAAAGGACGACGCCTTATTTTTTCAGCTGAGAAAGCCGTTCTTCCACCTGAGCCGCCATGGCGGTGTATTTCTCCAGCTTCTGTCTTTCTTCCTCCACTTTTGCCGCCGGCGCTTTGCTGGTGAACTTTTCATTGTTCAGCATGCCTGTGGCACGTTTGATCTCTCCTGCCAGACGTTTTGCCTCTTTTTCCAGACGGGCGATCTCTTTTTCCACATCCACCAGCTCGGCAAACGGAATGTAGATGACCGCATCCGGAATGACGGTGGATACCGCGTCGTCGGCGATGCCTGTCTTGTCCGCCTGCACGATCACTTCACTGGCATATCCCAAAGTGGCAAAGAAGACACGGGAGTTCTCAAAGACAGCACGCACCTCTTCTTTTTCTGATACCACATAGACTGTCGCTTTTCTGCTCGGCGGCACGTTCATATCAGCCCGCAGGTTACGGATATTGCGGACAGCCGTCTTGATCGTCTCCACTTCATTTTCTTCTGCTTTAAAGTCGAGTTCTTCTTTAAATACCGGCCAGTCGGATACCATGATGGACTCTTCCTCGTCCTGCATGCTGCAGAAGATTTCCTCTGTGATAAACGGCATATAAGGATGAAGCAGTTTAAGCACGATGGTCAGCACGCTCTTTAATGTGTAGAGCGCCGCTGCCTTTGTGGCGTCTTCATCGTTATATAATCTCGGTTTTACCATCTCAATATACCAGTCACAGAACTCTTCCCAGATGAAGTCATGGAGTTTTGCCACAGCGATACCAAGCTCGTAGTTCTCCATGTTGTCGGTGACTTCTTTTACCAAAGTATTGGCTTTGGACAAAATCCATTTGTCCGCCGGCGTCAGGTCCGCAAGGGTCACCTGACTTAAATCTGCTTTTTCTATATTCATGAGCATGAAACGGGAAGCGTTCCATACTTTGTTGGCAAAGTTACGGCTGGCGATGATCTTCTTCTCAGAGAAACGCATGTCGTTGCCCGGCGCGTTTCCTGTCACGAGCGTAAGGCGCAGGGCGTCCGCGCCGTACTGGTCGATGACCTCGAGAGGATCGATACCGTTGCCTAAGGACTTGCTCATCTTGCGTCCCTGTTCATCCCGCACAAGACCGTGGATGAACACATCGTGGAACGGACATTTTCCGGTGTGCTCATAGCCGGAAAATACCATACGGATCACCCAGAAGAAAATGATGTCGTAGCCGGTCACAAGCACGTTGGTCGGATAGAAGTAATCAAGGTCTTCGGTCTGCTCCGGCCATCCCAGTGTGGAGAACGGCCACAGAGCGGAGCTGAACCAGGTGTCCAGCGTATCCTCGTCCTGTGTGAGGTGCTTACATCCGCATTTCGGGCAGACGTCCGGCTGGTTTCTTGAAACCACGATCTCCCCGCACTCGTCGCAGTAGTACGCCGGGATCCGGTGTCCCCACCACAGCTGTCTGGAAATACACCAGTCGCGGATATTCTCCAGCCAGTGCAGGTATGTCCGGTCAAAATGTTCCGGCACAAAGCGAAGGTCCCCGTTCTTCACCGCCTCGATGGCCGGTTTTGCCAGCTCGTCCATGCGGACGAACCACTGCTTCTTCACCATCGGCTCTACGGTCGTATGACAGCGGTCATGGGTCCCCACATTGTGATTATGCGGTTCTATTTTTACGAGGTATCCCTCTTCTTCTAGTTCTTTTACGATGGCCTCTCTCGCCTCATAGCGGTCCATGCCGGCAAACTTACCGCCGTTCTCATTGATGGTTCCGTCGTCATTTAAAATGTTGATCTCTTCCAGATCATGACGCAGTCCCACCTCAAAGTCGTTCGGGTCGTGGGCCGGTGTGATCTTCACAGCGCCCGTACCGAACTCTTTATCCACATAGGTGTCCGCCACGATCGGAATCTCCCGGTTTACGATCGGAAGCAGCGCCATTTTTCCAATGAGGTCTTTATATCTCTCATCATCCGGGTGTACGGCGATGGCGGTATCGCCAAGCATCGTCTCCGGACGGGTCGTCGCTATCTCAATGCACTGGTCTGTGCCGACGATCGGGTAATTGATATGCCAGAAAAATCCTGCCTGGTCTTCGTACGCCACTTCCGCATCGGAGATGGACGTCTGGCAGACCGGACACCAGTTGATGATCCTGGACCCCCGGTAAATGTATCCTTTTTCATATAAGCGGATGAACACTTCCTGCACGGCTTTGGAGCAGCCCTCATCCAGCGTAAAACGCTCTCTGTCCCAGTCTGCGGAAGAGCCAAGCTTCTTTAACTGGCTGACGATCCGTCCGCCGTACTCTTTCTTCCACTCCCAGGTTCTCTTTAAGAAACCTTCTCTTCCCAGGTCTTCCTTCTCGATGCCCTCTTCTTTCAGGGCGTTGATGACCTTCACCTCGGTGGCGATGCTGGCGTGGTCCGTACCCGGCTGCCAGAGGGCGTTATATCCCTGCATCCTCTTAAAACGGATGAGGATATCCTGCAGCGTGTTGTCAAGGGCATGACCCATGTGAAGCTGACCGGTGATATTTGGCGGCGGCATCACGATGGTGAACGGTTTCTTGCTGCGGTCCACTTCCGCGTGGAAATATTTTTTATCCAGCCACTTCTGATAGAGTCTGTCCTCAATCTCGGCCGGATTGTACGTTTTATTCATCTCTGTTGCCATAAATCTATGTCCTCCTGAAATATTACAATCTCATCACTTCTGACTGCGCAGTCGGGAAAAGCGATCCTATCGCTTCCAATTGCGCACAAGCGCAATTATACCACAACTTCTCCTCCCTGTGTATCTTTTCATGCAGGAAATATGCTTTTCTCACCCACTTTTTTCCGGATCCACGTTCCGGGGCACAGGGCAGAGCATGCGCAGATCATCCCTGCGCATTCGGACGCGCAGGCAGACCGCCGCGCAGCAGGCCTTCTTCTGTCTCCATCTCCGGTCGGAAGTTCTTCTGCAGTTCCCGCACCATTTTCCCGTACATTTTCTCCGCCTCTTCCGGTCTTTCCCGGCGCAGAAGACAGACGATCTTTTTCTGTTTCTCTGCCTGTCCGCTGCAGGCGTAGGCGTCCGCGATGCCGGCAAATCGATTCTCAAAGGATTCCATGGACAGCTCGGATACTTTAAAACTCTCCATCTCCGCCCGCGCTCTCTCCAGTCCTTCCGTAAACGCAGTCAAGCAATAATAATAGAAGAGCGATTCTTCATCGCCCCGATGCTGGTACGCCTTCACAAAATCAATCTTGGCGTCCTCAAAACGAAACAGCCGGGATTTGGCAATGGCCATGTTATGGCACGCCGCTCCCGTATCCGCCCGGCCAAGAGTCTGGGGGCGGAGCGCCTCTTTATAATAATGGATCGCCATGGACGCCCGGCCGGCGTCCAGCAGCATATCTCCCAGGCACTTGCACTGGAGAGGATACGGCATATTTTTCAAATTTCTGTAGCTGTCCAGAATCTGCCGGATCTCTTCCTCAGAAAAATAATTTCCCTCCCGAAACAGGGCGGAAAAGTATTTCATCTGGTCTCTCTCCGGATCCGTCAGTCTCGAAAGCTGCCGGTACAGCTTCTCCAGTCCCAGCTCGTCCCGGATAAAGAAAAGGAGCTCCTCCTCCGGCAGCGTATATAGATAAAAAAGCATGTGTCCGCTCAGATAATAACAGATTTCTTCATAGGAGAAGACCGGCGTCCCCGTCTCCGGAAAACGGTACGGCTCCTTCCCCACCCGTCCGGTACAGACAATTGATTCCCGCATGGGTTCGCCTCCTTCTTATGATATGAGTTTAAACGGAAAGACCGTCACCTTCCCGGTCGCCGGAAACATCTCGCCAAATCCCAGATCTTTGAGCAGGATCACGCCGTCCGTCTGCGAGGTAAACCGTACCTCGATGCGGATCCTTGTCGTCTTCGGCGGCCGCGCCGGCAGATCTTTGATCTCACAGACGGCGCCTTCCATCTCATTTGCCTGCGAATTGTGGTAAAAAAACTCCACCTTCTGGCTTTTATCCAGAATGATATCCATACTGCCCTCTGTGTTATACCATTCACGTCCGATGGAAGTGATCGGCACATACCGCGGCTTTCCTGACTCCTGGGCGAGGATACCGATGGTATGGCTCACCATGTCCGGCCCCTGCATGAGAAGAAGACCGTCCTCCATCAGCTGCACCGGGCCAAGTCCCAGCAGGCAGGCGCCGTTGGCGTAGAGGTTCTGCCCCAGAAAGACCCTTCTTCCGGCACAGAGATACGTCAGTGTCTTTTTCATCCAGTTTCCCTCAAAACCATCTCCGGTGAGGAAAATGATATGCGCCGGATTTTTTACCAGAAACTGCTTCATCAGCCGGCTGAAATGATAATCCTGATTCTCATCTCCCGCATGGATCCCGTACTCACTCAGATTGATCTCCTTTAACACCGCCCGGTAAGCTTTCTGCCTGGACGGCCGGATCTGCTCCACCAGGATGTAGCGCAGCACATCGCCCGAATAGTCCAGAAGCAGCGTATTTCTGTCCCAGACCGCACGCTCCTGATGGAACACGTATTCCACAAAAGCCCGGAAATGTGTGATGATCTGCACGGAGTGTCTTTTCTTAAACTCATCATCCAACTGTTCCGTCAGATACTTCCGCGCCTCCTTTCCGGTATCCTCCATGGTAAAATATACTCCCTGATAGGCGTCCCAGCTCTTGTGGCTTTCTTCCAGATGACGGCGCACATAGAAAAGGCCGCTTCCGATGAAGTCTTCCTGCTCCTTTTCCGACAGCAGAAAACTTTCCTCCGTCGTCTCTGCCGCCGCCTCGTCATAGACACTGAACCGGACTGCCTGTCTCCCCAGGTCGATCCCGGCAAATTTTCTCGTTTCAAGTTCTCCCATAATATTCTCCATTCCGCCGGTTTTTAAAGCATTTTCATCAGATGGTCCGTGAAATAACTTTTAATGAGGTATTCCTCCAGCCTGTTCGGCTCACAGGTCTCCGCGCTCAGATCATTCAGCGCAAAGAACCGGCTCTCCTCACCCTCTGACTCAAAAGTCTCAAAATGGATCACTGCCTCGTCATTGATGACCTCTCCGTCCGCCTCCAGACGATAGTTGACGTGATCGCTCTGATAAAAATACATGGTACTGATATACATCCCCGGAAGGATCTCCCGCAGATACTTTTTATGTATGCCGGTATCCTCTCCCTCCAGCTGATAGTACAGCACGACATTACTGCCCGAACTGCCCTGATATGTCAGGAACGTTTTTTCCAGATACTCCACAGGCAGAGTCAGACAGTCTCGATACGCATAATAAACCGGCAGGTAATACTCTTCCTGTAAAAATTCTTCTATGATGGAACGCGCCGCTTCTTTGATCTTCTCTCTCCACGCCTCCCGCGGCGCGAAATAATAGAGGAAATGTACCTTCGTCTGACGGTCCGTGATACGCCCCGCCAGAATCTCCTCGCCGATGATCCCGTGCATGGACTCCGGCAGTGTCAGGATCCCCCGGCGCTCCCGGTCCGAAGCATACCTCAGATACTCTCCGGCAAGCTCTTTGCTGCCGTTTTCCCCGTAATACACCTCAAACACCGCGAACAGTCCATCCGCATCATTGCCGGTGAACATACTCTGGCGCAGCATACGTTCCTCCAGGGCAGTGGTCTCCAGCCCAAACTTCCGGCTTCTCTCCCAGATCAGAAGCAGATCTTCCAGTTCACCTTCAAAATGTTCCATCAGATAGGAGAGCGTGTCCCTGTTATATTTTTTGCTCACAAACGCGGAGTAGGCAAGATACAGCGTCGTCTCATCCATCTTGTTTTCATTGCAGGCCACCCCGAAGGAAGCCAGACGCAGACGCTTCACGGCCCCCATGATATTGCAGCCATAAAGCTCGATGCCGAAAAAGGCATTTTCTATCATACCCACTTCCATATAAAAATCCATCAGCGTCTTCCGAAAATCCGCTTCCACATTGGAATAGTCCACCCGGTCCAGCCATCTGGCCAGTTCTTCCTTTTCCTGGTGCTTCTGGTAGTAAAGCAGAAGCTGCTCCACCGCCCGATTTTTCAGCCACGGCTGATAGTCCTCATGAAACGCGATCTTTTTGAGGATCTCCATATCCTCTTCTTTCAGCTCCCCGTCCAGCCGGTCCGTCAGAGATAAGAGGATCTTTTTATTGGCCATATTTTTCCAGATCCACTCCTTCGGAAACTGTTCCGGCGACAGAAACGGTTCTTCCCGGTAAGCGATCCCCGTCACATACCTCTGCTCGCTGCTGTTCACAAAATAGATCCTCGCCCGCTTCGTCGGGATCTCCGCGTAACAGAAGCCGCCCGACAGCGGATAGTAGATCTCCTCTCCCGTCTCCGGCCGTGACACGTAAATCCCTATGATATTCCGGTTCTCACAGACGATCTTCCGGTAAAACAGAATATCACAGACCGCCTTGGTGTTGGCTGGCTTTTCCAGAATCTCTTTCTGAAAATAATGATACAGATATGCCAGATGCTCATTCATCCGGCCTTTTAACAGCTGTTCCTCCACAAAAGGAATCATCTTGGAATAATATGCGCCGAACACCTCCTCACAGGCCTCCCTGTTTTCCAGTACGTTGGAATACAGATACGCCTTTTCCAGAGAGTCCAGACTGTTACTGTATGTAAAGTAAATGAGTACCCGGTGCGGGATCACCTCAAAACTGTTAAAATCCATGCTGCGGATAAAGAATTCGTTCAGTCCCACGATCTTCAGGTTTGCCTCCACCGCTCTGCGGAAATACTCGTGGTACTCCTCTCCATAACGGTTGCCCTTGATCAGCAGGGAGCAGATGACCTGAAGAAAACGCTCATCGGGTTCTATCTCATATAATTTCTCTGCAATGTGAAAAATGGCATTGCTGTAATATTTCATCCGAAGCGCCAGTCTGGCAAACTGCCATGCCAGCGACATGGAAATGTATCCATACCGGACGCCCCAGCGGAAAATGCTGACTTCAAAACTGCCGAGTTCTTCCATATAGTTCGGATTCTCATTGAGGAGCTCACAGGCCTCAAAAAACAGAAGGCTGCTGTTTCTCCCTTCCTGAAAAAGCTGCCGGATGGTGTCGTACTGCAGGCGCTTGTTGTACACATATTCTCTGTCCAGATAAATCAGCATCCACAGCGCTTCCGCCTTGTAGTCGGACACCTCGTAAAAATCCCGGATGGAGAGCACCGCCTCGGAAATGGCTTCCGGCGTGCGGCAGAGCATCGCCTTCAGATACAGAAAATAGTTTTCCGCCAGCGGGTCCAGCTTCTTTTCCTTATTTTCTTCTTCTATTTTATGAAAAAGCTCTTCCGCTTCTTCCTTCTTTTCCTCCATGAGAAGCAATTGGATCCGGTACAGTTGCCACTCGATATCTCCGGTCAGATGCGACAGCTCGTCCAGCGCATGTCCGCATTCCTCCGCGAAATCATCAAACTGGATGCTGCCTGTGCGAAAGAACAGATAATTGTGCATCAGTTCCGCTCTCTGCTTTTTGATGCGGGTTCTCGTCTCCCTCTCCCCGGAGGACGCCGGTAACGCCCCCCACCATTCCACCGGCAGGGCAAACTCCTGACGAACCGTTTTTATCCGGATCACATCGCTGCCCACGGCGCTGCTGTGGTTTTTCTCCACCACGATCTCCATCTGCCCGTCTTTAAAGTCCGCGCTGGTAAATCGTTCCACAGAGAGCTTTACCTGCCCCTTTTCCGAAGTGACGCTGCCCTCCACGTAACCGTCCGCCGTCAACGTGACCGGGATCACTGCCGGTTCCTTTCCGTGCAGAGCTATCGTATCCTGCGCAACCGAAAGGCGGGCCGGTTCTTTGCAGCCCGCCGCCGACAGAAACTCTTCCACGATCATATTTCTGGAACGGCTCTTCATGAGACTGTGATACATCGCATCCTGCTCCGGCAGATGTTTCAGAAATATGGACGGAAAACCCGGCAGGAAAAATAATTCCATCGCTTCCTGACGATTCTCCTTACAAAGTCGTACGAAATCCTCCAGCTGACAGATCGGCCCGATGGAAGTCTCTGCCATCGCCGGCGTCACGACAACCCGATACGGGATGTTGTACTCTCCGCCGTTGGTCAGCAGCAGAAAATCTCCCTCGAATTCGTTTCCCGCCGTTGCCAGCTTTCCTTTAAAATAGTAGGGGATCTCCACCCGTGTTCCGGTGAACTCCGTCTTTTCCAGACCGATCTTATCGTTGGTGGAGCGGACGATCCCCCGCACCGGTATATTATTTTCACTCTCAATCAGAAAAGAACTGTGATAGACTCTGCCCTCTTCCACGGTAATCTCCAGGTTCGTCACGGAAATGCGCAAAACCGGCAGTTCTTTTCCCTCTGTTTTCTCTTCTACGATATCCTTTTTTTCTTTCAACTCATGTACCTGCCTATTTCTTTGCTATCCTCTTTACTGCCGACCACGGAGAAGTATATTGGACTCCTCCCACATTTTTATATGCGCGGACCTGACAGTAATACGTTTTCTTCCCAAGTCCCTTAAGAACAGCCCGGGTTTTGCTGCCGGACAGAACCACTGTCGCTGCGTTTTTCATCGTTCTCTTTCCCGCGTAGCGAATCTGATAGCCGGATACCCGTGCCAGCTTCGCCCATTTTATCACGGCTGTGCCGCTGTTTTTCCGGATTGTTCTCATTTTCTGCGGCTGCTTCAAGTACACCGCTGCCTTTTCGGCGCTCCTGCTGCCGGATTCTCCGTTTTTCACTGCTTTCACTGCATAGCTGTATCTTATGCCCTGGGAGACATTTCTATCCGTCCAGGCTTTTGTGCTGCCGGATACGGTCCGCACCTTTTTCAGAGAGCCATTTCCTTTTCTCCGGTAAATGACATACCTGTCCGCCTTCTTTACCTTTCCCCAGGTTACCCGGATCCCGTCGTCCGTGCTTTTTACTTTCTTTAAAAGCGGGGTCGCCGTGCCGCTTCCCGGAGCTACCACATTGTTTGCATTGAGGATCCCTTCCTGCAAAAGATTTGTCAGGATCGGACACCCCCAGCCGAAGTATTCATCCCTGCCCGGCGTGCCCAGATCCCGGCAACGGGCCTGCAGTTCATGATAAACCCCCGGTACAGACAGATTCGGCTGCATCATCTTCAGATACGCCACCGCCGCTGTGATATGCGGCGCCGACATGGACGTTCCGGTCATGCCGACAAGAAATCCGTTGGCGGCAGCGCTGACGATCCCTGTTCCCGGCGCGGAAAAATCAATCCGGCTTCCATGATTGGAATAGGAAGCGGCGCGCTCATTCTGCCCGAAGGAGGAGACTGCCAGCGTCTTGCTGTTGCATGCCGGATAACAGTAGGAGACATCCACCCCGTTGTTGCCGGAAGCGCAGCTGATGGCGATTCCGTTTCGGTACGCCCTGTTGATGAGGGAATCCAGATAGGTGATGGACATGGCGTTGACTCCCACGAAACCGAGGCTCATATTGACGGCGGAAACATTGCGGTTCAGCGCATACTGCAGCGCCGTCTTGATCGTCAGCAGAGAGGAATATCCGCTGCTGTTCGATATCTTTAACACAAGGAACTGGACATTGCTCGGCGTTGAGTCCGCGATAATGCCCGCCACATGCGTGCCGTGTCCGTGATTATCCGATACATTTTTATTGGCGTCGATAAAATTGTAGCTCTGCGGGGAAATCGTTCTGGACTGGAACATGAAGTTCGATCTGTCAATGCCCGTATCCAGGATCGCCACTGTGACTGCGCCATATTTGCCCTCCGCCTGTGCTTTCAGCGTATTCATGCCCATATAGGCTGTTCCCCAGGAATAGCTGGTTCCGCTGGAAAGGGAGGCGTCATCGGCAAGAATATCGTCTACATAATAGATCTCATCCGGATAGCAGCTCTCTTCTCCGTACTTCTGGCAAATGGTATCGAAGGCCTCCTTTGTGTCTTCCTCCGTCGCAAACTCCAGAATCGTCTCGTTCAGTTCCGTATTATAATATACCTCCGTGGCATCGTAATCGTCGGTAAGCTGCATGGTCTCCACGATGAGACGCTTCGTCTGAAACGGCGCGGTGACCTCGTACTCTCCGTTCTCCGTCTCCTCCACCGTATAGAGGGTATCCTCCGGGAGAGTGTCTATGTATTCTTCGAGAAGCGGGTCAGATTCCGCAGTGTCCTTCTCCCCCGCTGCATGTTGCTGTATTGTTACATTTTCTTCGGAGCCATCGCTGGCGTCCGGCGTCTGTATCACCTCGTCAAGCTTCTCCGTCTCGCCGTCTGTCTCCACCTTTCCGGCTTCCGTGTCCACCGTGATGGAACCGAAGTAATCTTCCTCCCAGGTATCAGAGATCAGACTGGAGACCTCCTTGCTGTTCGTGAGTTCCTGCCCGTCAATGGCATCCGTCGTCCCGGCGGATACGGGCACTGCAGCCAGACTTTGAAACAGACCGCATACTGCCAGCACAAAGCTCATGGCGGCAGCGGTCAAACATTTTCTCCATTGTGCCGGTCTGTCATTTACTTTTTTTCTCATTCTCCTGTCCTTTCCCAGCTTCGCCTTTGCCGGAATCCTCCTCTTTGGTCATCTCCCGGACGTGAAGCTTCCTTTAAAAAGAAATCTCATGCTGAAACAATGTATCTGCTATCACTTTATACTCGGAAAGCCGCACGGCCTTCTTCAACTTTTTGCCCGGCTTTTCCCCGTCCTCAAACGCAGGAAGCATGTAACTCCACAGTTCCTTCATCTTAAAGAGAACGTTTCTCTCGCCGGACATGATCTCCTCATATCCGCGGCATACCTCGTCATGAAAAGCCTTCCACCGCGCTTTGTCAGGCTGTCCTCCCTCCGTGAGCAGCTCCGCCAGCTGCGGATTGGCGATCAGCCCGCGGCCAAGCATCACCCGGTCCACTTCGGGAAAGGCTTCCTGAAACCGCCGAAAATCTTCTGCCGTAAAGATATCTCCATTGTAGCACACGGGATGCCTGCACAGCAAGAAAGCTTTTCGAAAGGCGTCCCAATTTACCGGTCTTTTATAAAAATCTTTGTGGATCCTCGCGTGCACGATCACCTCCGTGAGAGGGAACTGATTATAAATCTCCATGAGCGGCACGATCTCCTCCGGGCTGTCCTTGCCCAGCCGGGTCTTCACAGAGACCTGAATCCCCTTCTCCATATGGTCAAATACGTATTCAAAAAAGCGCCAAAGCCGGTCCCGGTCAGCTAAGAATCCGCAGCCCTTTCCCTTTGCCACCACAGTGCCGGACGGGCAGCCCAGATTCAGGTTTACTTCCTCATAACCGCAGTCCGCAAGCTTTTCCGCCATCCGCACAAAATCTTCCGCCTGATTCGTCAATATCTGCGGGACGACTCGGATCCCCTGATTATGTTCCGGGGCAATATCATTCTTTTCTCTGGACGTCCATCCTTTTCCTTTCTTCGGTGTCAGAAAAGGTGTATAATATGTATCAATTCCCCGGAAATGATGCCGATGCGCATTCCGGTAAACATATCCGGTGACACCCTCCATGGGTGCAGCATATATTTTCATGGGATTCTCCTTTATATTTTATTATGTATTACATTACCACAGAAATACTCTAAAGTAAATTTGTATTATTTTCATTTATTTTATGGAGGACAATTTTATGACAAAAAAAGAGACAACCGGCTCTCCCGCCGGCACACTGACCATCCGGCCCATCGGCCATATTCACACAGACTTCCCGGAAAAGTTCGGCATCCCGCGGCAAAGCGGGCTTGTCCCATCTCTCCAGGCATACATTACCTTTGAAAAAGAATTTCAGAATCCGGACTGTTTCCGGGACATCGAACGGTTCACGCACCTGTGGCTCATCTGGGGATTCTCCGAAAACCAGGACAAAGGATGGTCGCCGACCGTCCGCCCGCCACGCCTCGGAGGAAATGTACATACCGGCGTATTTGCCTCCCGCTCCCCGTTTCGCCCTAATCCGCTGGGACTGTCCTCCGTGCGGCTGGAAGGATTCTCTCCGGGAAACAGCAACAATGCGCCTGCAGCCGTACACCGCGAAGAAGAGCTCCGTGAAGCTGCAGCATCAGACGGCTGCGGCGGTCCGCATGCCGGCCCCGATAGAATAAAAACCTTTCCCCGCCCTGCCGGAACAGAGGGCCCGGTACTATATATATCCGGCGCAGATCTGATGGACGGCACGCCGATTTACGATATCAAGCCGTATTCCCCGCTGTTTGACTGCCATCCGGACGCCTCCGGCTCCTTCACCCACGACGCCATCAAACACCGCCTTTCCGTCCACTGCACCGAAGAACAGCTCGCTCCGGTACCGCCGGAAAAAAGGGAAGCGCTCCTTGATATCCTGGCCCTCGACCCGCGGCCGGGCTACCACACCGACCCGGAACGAGTATACGGGATGGACTTTGGGGACTGGTGTGTGAAATTCTGCGTGGAAAATATGGATCTGTATGTGAAAGAGATTGTCCGGAGGAAAGGTTGAATGGAACAGACGAGGACGCGGGACCGCAGCCAGGTTCTCCCGACTCGGCCCTCCGTCGGATAACAGATGTTTATTGACAAGCAGGGGCGAACCGCTTATCGCGGTTCCGGCTTACGCCGCCCGGTCAGAATAGAAAGCCCGTCCTTTGTGCAAACACAGGACGGAACTTTCTATCCTTCCCTGCCCCTGCTTTTTACAGATTACGCTATATCCTCCGTCACAGCTCGCGGTCGAATCCTGGCTGCGGTCGAAAAGGCGTCCTCTGTGCTGTGGAAACTTTCCGTCACCGGAGTTTATAAGGTAACCATGATATTCTCGGAAAAATACAGTGAAAGATAAAAAGATGTGGATATCACTGTAGAAAACAATGACATACCTGCTAAGGATACCGTTCCATAGCTTGCGTTTTGCAGAATAGGACAGAGTTTCTGTAAAGACGAAACAATATTTTCCGATATGCAGATGCCATTCGAAGTACATACAGTTTCCGACCGCGAGCTGTGAGGGAGGACTGTCTAAGACTTGTGGAAGGCAGGGAGCAGGATTGAAAAAGGGATGGCTCTCGTGCTTGCACGAAGGAACAGACCTTTTTCATCCTGTAAAGCGTAGCTGAAACCGCAAAGCGGTTTCTCCCTGCCAATCAAAAACGTCTGTAGTCCGAGTGAGGGTCGAGTCGGGAGGAACTGTATGAGACCGAACGGCATCGTCTGTTATATGGAAAACCTGTTGTTACCTTTACAAATTTTATTTTTTCTCTCTGAACACAAACCATTTACTGATGATATAGTTGCTGACCAGAACGACTACCTGCGCGCCGACCTTCACGGCGACGCTCGGCAGTCCAAGACCGTTGATAAAGATCAGCAGGATGGCTTCCTCAATGACCAGCGTCAGCACTCTCCCGCCGAAAAAGCCGGCAGCCTGGCGGAACAGTTCTCTGATTCCGTGAGGTTTCGCGTCAAACACCCACAGACTGTTGGTGATATAGGCGAATGTTACAGCCAGCACCCATGAGATAAGATTGGCGATCAGCGGGTCCATGTGCATGATGACGTCGCACCAGGCGAAGGAGCCGATGCTGACTACGGTCGCCAGCCCTCCAAAAAAGACATAGAGGATGATTTCTTTGTATTTTTGATACAATTCCATTAATTTTGTTACCATTGTCTACTCCTGTTATTTTCTTTTTAAAATTGATTTTCATGTAAAATACACATCACTGTAAAAATACATAGCATATACTAAAATGAAATCCTGTAAAAATCAATAGAAAATACTTCAGGGCAGCGGTTTCCCGCTGCCCCGATTCTCATTTGTGTTTGTCTTTTCCGGCTTTTTCCACTATTTTTTGATCTTCACTACTCTGACCTGGCTCCATTTGCCGTATACTTTCTGTGTACCATCCATCTTGTAAGCACGGACTTTCACAAAGTAGCGTTTGCCTTTTTTCAGTTTTTTCAATGTGCGGACATTTTTTGCCGCATTGAATGATTTCACCTTTGTTTTCTTTTTGCCAAAGTTCACTCCTCTGGAGTAGGCGATCTCATATCCGGCTGCGTCGGCAACCTTTTTAAATCTTACCTGAAGCTTCTTGCCCTTGCGGTTTTTCAGTTTTTTAATCGTTACCTTTGCCGGAGCTGTGACCGGCTGCGCCTTCGTTTCTTCCTCTGCCGGCTGTTCCGCTTCTTCTTTCTCCGGTTTTGCCGTCAGAGAATAATGGATATCCTCATAGCTTGTACTGATCTGGAAAACATCGTCTGCCATCGCCTCGGCATTGAGTTTCTTTGCCATCTCTATCGTCTGATCTCCGATGGAGATACCCAGTTCTGTCGCTTTCTGTGATAACTGAGCAGGGGTATTATTGTAAATATCCATCAGCTCTTTATCGACATTCTTCTGATCTTCTTCCAGTTTATGTACATATCCTTTATAGAAGGTCTTTACTTTCTCGCCGATCGTATTCACATTCTGACGGCAGTAGCTATCCAGCTGTTTGAAAATACCATAGGCGGAAACAGGATTTTCTCCCTGTTCAACTTCTGCTTTTTTGTAAGGTTCTGCCACATCGGTCAGCAATGCTCCGTAGTATGGTACCATTGGGGAATAAGCGGCGCTGCTCATGCTCAGCCACTCCACTGTCGCCAGTTCTGCCGGCATATCGGA
>DSLMC04102__coassemble_763_pt1 | contig 37388 bp, 34 predicted proteins | sample DSLMC04102__metabat2_low_PE_027 | metagenome-assembled genome bin DSLMC04102
CATCCCGGACCTGTCACTCATTTACCACCGCTGCTCAAGGTTCACCGTACAGTTTTCGGTTGTTGCTTTTTTTCTTTATTTTGATAAATTTGCCGCTGGTATCCAGAGTGGAACGGTTCCATTTTGCGGTGTAGGTCTGCGTGACTTTCAGTTTCACATAACCCCGGGACAGTTTCAGTTTGCCGGTACCGCTGTTTCCCCAGGTGTCTTTCCACTGGAAAGACGCCTTATTCTTTTTGATCGATGTCCTAATAATGTTGGTATTATAGATTGGGGAACCGTTCACGCCGGCTTTGCTGATCTGGAACCGAATCTTTCCGTTTTTAATTCGGTTGATGACCAGACCGTACGCCGGCTGTAGCCAGATTGGAAAACTGGCCTGTGCTTTGTACCTTTTCTGATATTCCCCTGTTCTGCCGGAGGCCGCCTGCACATTTCCCGCCGGTATCAGAGTAAAAAGAAGAAGAAACGCCAAAAAAATCGCGGTTCCCCGAAGACTGTTTTTCTTGCATTTTGTAAACACCATAAAAAAATCCCTCCCTGCTTTTTGTTTGATTATAACAAATTCCGGGAGGGAGAACAAGATTTATCCTTTTTTTAATGAAATCAGAAGTAACAGTTCAGCTACGTTAGCAACAATTCTCCAAGATGCCATAACTGAACTGTTACGATCAAAAGATTAGAGAATGACAAAAATGCAATTGCAGCGATTCAGATTTCCAGTTCATAGACTCCTTCCGCTGTGATCGCCTCTTTTTCCATCATCGCGAGCACCGGCTCTTTTTCTTCCGGGTACATCGCCCAGGCAAGGCCGCAGCCTGCGGTGATGGCTGTGGGAACGGGGATGAGACGTCCCGGAAGGTGTTGTTTCTTACAGCACTGCTCCATGTGGATCGCCGCAGTGGTCGTGGCAAAGGTGATGACTGTTTTTCTCTCTTTTTTTCTCATGTGACCAACTCTTTCTGTCTGCTGTTGACGAGACGCAGGTGCAGGATTGCTTCCAGTACGCCTCCTGCCACACAGCGGGCTTTGTCGGAAATATGATGGCAATTCTCTTTTTCCGCGATGCGCGGGTCGATATCCGCCATTTTCAGACCTTTTTGTGCCGGGTATCCTTCCCGGAGCATCCCCCGGATTATGCCGGAGATCGTCGCCTGCACCGGGGTATCGCCGACCCGGGCGATCACGTCGCCTTTTGTGACTTCCTCGCCAATCTGCTTTTCGATGTGAAGTGTTCCGGAAACCGGCGCATGGATGACGCGCTCTTTTCCGTAGCCGCCGATCATCCCGGGAACGCCGGTGTTTGGCGCCGCCGTTCCCGTATAGATCACTCTTCCGAGATTGTGTCCGCGTTTGGTTTCTATCACGGCGTGTACATCTTTTCCGGCAGTAAATCCCGGACCCACGCCGACGACCACCGGCGCATCCGTGATGCTTGTGCCGAGATTTCGCTTTGCCAGAATGGCGTCGACGACAACTGCGGGGGATGCCGTCTTTATCGTGGACGCCTCCGCGTCCACCGTGACCGGCACCTCATTTCGACAGTAACAGGCGTACGCTTCCTCCAGAGAAAATATTTTCCTGGCGCGGACGCCTTCCACCTCCACAGCCGCATCAAAGACTGCCTCACAGAAACTGATAGTCCGCCGGATACAGCTTGGATTTGCGATTTCCAGCACCAGAAGCGGAAATCCACACTGAAACAGTTTATAGATGATCCCGGTGGCGATATCCCCACCGCCCCGGATCACACACAGATTTTCTTTCCATTGTTCTATCGTCAGATCCATCTTCTCTTCCTCTTTCCTTCACATGGATTCCCGGTACATTTCCCCGCAGATCATTCTGCCTGAAATGCATCGTTCCCATTCATTTCTTTTTTTATGCCTGTGCTTACCTTTCTCTGTTTGCGACCGGTCTTTACGGGCAGATGATCGTGTCCGCTTCGGACATTTTCTCCGCGATCGCATACATATTGGTGACAGTACCCACCGCCAGTTTGTCCGTAAGTCCATAGTAATTCAGGCAGGTGCCGCAGGTCATGATCTCTACGCCCTGCGCTTCCAGAGTTTTTAAATCTTCCAGAGAATCGGAGCCTTCGCAGGACAGCGGCGCGCCGCCGTTATACAAAAGAATCGTCTCCGGAAGCCGATCAAGTTCTGTCAGGGCATAAATAAATCCCTTCATCAGCACCGTTCCCAGTTCATCGTTTCCCTCGCCCATCTTTCCGGAACGGATGACTACGATTTTTTTCTTCTTACGTCCATCCGGAATGCAGGCATCGGCATCCGGCGTTTCTGACGGCGCAGGAAACGTCACGGCTGCCAGGGCATCGGTCTGGCAGCCGTCTTCTTGGGCCCCCTTCGTCACAGTGATCACCACTCTGTATTCCTCTCCTGAGAGCTTTTCTGATCGGCATGCATACTGTTTCTGCTTCGCCATCTTTGTGAGATTCTGCACGGCGATTTCGTTGTCGACCATGACCTCCACCACGCCCTCTCCATTCATCTGCTTTATGGCATTTTTGGTCTTAATGACCGGGATCGGACAAGTATCTCCTATTGCGTTTACTTTTATCATCTTATTTCCTTCTTTCTATGTGATCGTGGCATTTTATTTCAGAATATAAATCTCTTTTTCCTGTTTTCTTATCACTTCTCCCACCATGCCGCACGGAAGAGATAATGTCTTAAGCTCTGCGAGAAGTGCTTCGGCATCTTCCGGCGCAACGCTGATCAGCAGCCCTCCGGAGGTCTGCGGGTCCAGAAGAATTTCTTCCATGGCAAAATCGATCCCGCCAAAATCAACGCGGGATTCCACATAATTTCTGTTGCGCTGTCCGGCAGCGGTCAGCAGGAATTCATCGGCGCAGCGCCGGGCATCCGCGATGTACGGCACCTGTGAGGAAATGATCCGGCAGGAATATTCTCCGTGCATCATCTCATGGAGATGCCCGAGAAATCCGAAGCCCGTCACATCGGTGCAGCCGTGCACCTCGTACTTTGCCGCGATCTGTGCCGCGTATTTATTTAATGTCGTCATGGAAGCGATCGCCTCGTCCATGGCCTCTCTCGTCGTCTCCCCCACCCGGTTGGCCGTGGCGATAATCCCGACGCCCAGCGGTTTTGTCAAAATCAGTTTATCTCCCTCACGGCATCCGTCGTTGGGCAGAATGTGATCGGGATGCACCACTCCGGTCACGGAAAGACCATATTTCACGCTGTCGTCGGCGATGGAATGGCCGCCTGCCAGCGTTCCACCCGCCTCATTGACCTTTTCCTGTCCGCCCTGCATGATCTCTCCCAGAATATTTAAATCCATTTTTTCCGGGAAACAGACGATGTTTAAGGCGGTCACAACCCGTCCGCCCATGGCATAGATATCGCTCAGGGCGTTGGCCGCCGCAATCTTTCCGAAAGTGTAAGGGTCTTCCACCATCGGCGGAAAAAAGTCCAGCGTCTGCACAATGGCGGTATCCTCGCTGATCTTATACACAGCGGCATCATCATGGCTGTCAAAGCCGATGAGCAGATTCTCATCCTGTTTTCCCTTCGGAAGCCGTGACAGCACCCGCTCCAAAATCCCCGGTCCCAGCTTGGCGGTGCATCCGCCGCCCCGACAGAACTCTATTTTTTCACCCATATTGTTTCCTCTTTTCTACTATATATTTACATGTTTTCTCCCTTACCGCCGGCAAGGAATCTCACATCCCGCTATTCCTTTTACTCTAGCAAATCTCTCACGCCTTTGCAACGCAGGGACCGGACTTATCACGAATATAGATATCTCTCTCACTTTTATTGACTTTTTCAATAAGTATTTCTTTTTTCTTTTCTTTTTATTAAAATAAGTATATATTTCTGGAGGGATTTTAACAAGAAGGAAAGGAACCGACATGTCTGCATCTTTTGCCCGTACACTCATACAACAGCTGCATCTTGAAACCAGCCGCAGCATCACTCTCATCGGCGCCGGAGGAAAGACTACCCTGCTATACGCGCTTTCCACGGCGCTGGCGCAGAAAGAGAACACTCTTCTCACCACAACGACGCATATCATGGAGCCGCGGGATCTGCCGGGCGCTGTTCTTATCACAAAAGAGGACCGGGACGCTTTGGCGACTGCTTTCCGGACGTCCCGCCTGGTCGCGCTGGGGATCCCTGTTTCCAAAAACCGCTTTTGTTCCAATGCCCATGTATCTGCAGATCTTTCGTCCGCATCCCCAAAAACTGCTACACCGAAATGGGCATCTCCTTCTCTTTCGTTTCTTCGGAAAATCCGGGACATTCCTTCCCGCATTGTCTGCGAGGGAGACGGCTCCCGGCGACTGCCGGTAAAGATTCCCCGGGAGGGAGAGCCGGTCTTTTTCCCCGGCACAGATACGGTCATCGGCGTCATCGGTCTTTCCTGTCTGGGGCAGTCCGCCCGCGACTGTCTTTTCGGATGGGATCCGGACGTCACCCGGCCGGGATTTCCCGAACTGCGCGTTGCCCTGGCAGAAAGCCACGGGCGCATCACCCCGTCCATCCTGACACACATCGCTCTCTCCCCGGAGGGCCTTAGCAAACAGACGGACGTCCGGCATCTTCGTGTACTTTTCAATCAGGCCGACTGTCTGTCGGAATCCGCTCTCCGGGACATGCAAAAAGAAGCGCAGAAAATAAGAGACAATGGGGTCTGCTGCCACATTGTCTCTCTGAAACAAAAGATACTTTATTAAAGTGTCCCGTTCTCTTCCCCGGCATCCGCTGTCTCTTTGCTGTCCTCCGGTGTCTCCTCTTCCAAAAACTCGATGACACCGGCGTCCAGTCTTCCGATCCTTGCCTGTGAGTACACCTGATATCCGGCTTCTTCCAGACGTTTTCTTCCCCGCTGGAACGATTTTTCGATGAGGATACCGATGCCGGCCAGAGTCGCTCCCGACTCAGCGATGATCCGGCTGGCGCCCATGGCAGCCTCGCCGTTGGCAAGGAAATCATCAATGAGAAGGATCCGGTCCTCCGGCTGAATATAATCGGCAAAGAGAGTCAGCTCATAACTGGTCCCCTTTGTAAAGGAAGTGATCCGGGTCTGATAGACATTGCCATTTAAGATCTTGGATGTCTGCTTTTTCAGGATGACCATCGGCACATCCAGATGCTTCGCTGTCATAAGAGCCGGCGCGATCCCGGAGCTTTCAATGGTAAAAACCTTGGTAATGCCGGCATCTTTGAAGTGTTCGGCAAAGTCTGCTCCCAGTGCGTCCATGAACTCAGAATCTACCTGATGATTGATAAAACTGTCTACCTTTAATACGGTTTCGCTTAATGCCTGTCCTTCCTTTTTGATTCTATCTTCCAGTAATTTCACACTCTTCACCTCATATGTATTTTTATTGCTGATGCACCGGCAGCAGCATCCCCGGCATCTGTCCCGCCGGAAAATGTCGTGCCGACACACGGATTTTCGTGTTTTTCTTTACATAACGTATACAAAACCCCTTATGGAAACTGTCGTCCGGATCCGTACGCCGGATCAAAACGTATGGAGCAGCCGCTCCAGATCCCGCGCCGAGTCGATATCATAAAGCTCCTCCGGTCTCTCCACCAGAATCTCCCGGACACGCTGCGGATACTTCCTGAGAAGTTGTCTTCCACCGCTGTCCCCGGTCAGCTTCAGCAGCTCTCCGAACAGATCAGAGGGAAAAAGCACCGGATTCCCCCTGCGGTGACCGTCACTGCAGACGCAGATGGCATCCGGACGACGCCGAAAGGCAACGAACATCCGCTGCAGCGTCCGCACCGACAAAAGAGGCTGGTCACAGACCATGAAACAACAGCCGTCCGCCTCCCGCTGCGCCGCAAGACCCAGACGCAGGGACTCGGAGATTCCTTTTTCCGGATGCGCATTCCAGATTACCTGCCTCTCCGGCTCCGCATAGTCCCGGATCTCCGGAAAACGTGTCACCACGCAGATACTGTCCGCTCCGCTTTCTTCTGCCCGGCGCAGCGCGTGGACAAACAATGGTTTTCCCCGAAACTCTTCCAGCAGTTTATTGCCGCCGTAGCGCTTTCCAAAGCCGGAAGCCATGAGTACTACGGCGATTCGGCAGGGTCTGCTCTTTTGCTCCGTCATTTTTTATGCAATCCCATGAACACCTGCTCGCTCGTGATCGGCAGCGTCCGGAACCGAAGACCCGTCCCGTTATAGACAGCATCGGCGATGGCCGGAGACGGCGTATTGATGACAACCTCTCCGATGGATTTGGCGCCGAACGGCCCGGTCTTTTCATAGCTGCTCTCAAAATCCACCCGGACACGTCCCATGTCAAGACGGGTCGGGATCTTGTAACTGATAAAGTTCCGGTTCTTCAGTTTTCCTTTTTCTGTATATTGGATATCCTCATAAAGCGCCATACCGATGCCCTGCACGAGACCGCCCTCTGTCTGCACTCTGGCCAGATTGCTGTTGATGACGGTTCCGCAGTCCACCACTGCCGCGTAATCGATCGGCGTCACCTTTCCGGTCTCCAGGTCAATCTCCACTTCGGCGGCTCCTGCCATGAACGGAGGCGGGGATACATTGGATGTATTGGACGCTGCCGCGGTGATGATCTTTCCGGATCCTGCCTGCAGGCTGGTCACCAGATCCGCAAGCTCCATAAAATGTTCCGGATCCTTTTTCTCGCTGATGAGAGCGCCATCGAACTCCACCTCATTCGGGGCAAGGCCCATAAGCGGCGCCGCCTCCTCACAGATGCGGCTCTTCATCTGTTCACACGCTTTTACCACCGCCATACCGGTCACATAGGTGGTACTTGACGCATAGGAACCGCTGTCATACGGAGACTGGTCTGTATCCACGCCCCGGACGATGATATTGTCGTACTCACAGCCCAGACAGTCCGCTGCCATCTGCGCCAGGATCGTGTCACAGCCGGTTCCCATATCGGAACAGCCGATCATCAATGTATAGAATCCGTCATCGTTCAACTTGATCTGCACGGAACCCACATCACAGTTATTGATACCGGAACTCTGCATGGACAGCGCCATGCCCACTGCCCGGACGGTATGCGGTCCGGTCTTTACATACGGATATTTTTTATCCCAGTCGATCATCTCCTTGACCTTTGCGATACAGCGGTCCAGCGCGCAGGATTCCGTCGTCTGTCCGTAGTAATTCATCAATCTGTCGCCCTCATGCACGATGTTCTTCTCCCGCAGCACGGAAGGGTCCATCTGCATTTTGTGCGCCAGCTCATTGACTGCGGACTCCACCGCAAAAATGCCCTGCGTCGCGCCGTAACCTCTGTATGCGCCGGCAGAAAGGACATTGGTGTACACGACATCGGAACTGAAGCGGAAGGCATCCAGATCCCGGTAAAGGGAGATCGACTTGGTGCCGGACAGGTCCACTGTCGTCGGGCCGTGTTCTCCGAAAGCGCCGGTATTGGAGAGAGTGTGAAGGTCAATGGCACGGATCTTTCCGTTCTTATCCGCGCCGATGCGGACGGACATCTGCATCTCATGCCGCGGAGAACCGTGCACAAAACACTCTTCTCTCGTAAAAATGATCTTGGACGGTTTGCCTGTCATGTAGGTGACAAAAGCCGGATACACTTCACAGACCGCCGTCTGCTTCGCGCCGAAACCGCCGCCGATCCGCGGTTTGACCACGCGCACTCTGGATTTGGAGATATTTAGGGCTCTGGCAACGATCCTTCGCACATGGAACGGAATCTGTGTGGAAGAAGTGATCTTCAGTCTGCCGTAAATGTCTTTCATGGCAAAGGCACCGAACGGCTCCATCATCGCCTGATTGACCGCCTTGGTGTGGTAAACTTCCTCCACCACATAATCACAGTGAGAGAGCACCTCGTCCACGTCTCCCTCCCCGCGGCTCTGCGAAGCGCAGAGATTTCGTTTCGGGTCGGTGCCTTTTCCTTCCTTTGCCACATAATTGTCCTCCGGATGGATGATGATCGGGTTATCCAGCGCCTTCGTAAAATCAAGGATCGGGTCCAGCACCTGATATTTTACCTTGATCATACGCAGCGCCCGGTTGACACATGCCTCATCCTTTCCGGCCACAATGGCGACCGGGTCTCCCACATAACGGACTCTCTGATCCAGGATCAGACGGTCATCCGGACTTGGTTCCGGGAAGGTCTGTCCCGCCTCTGTGAATCGTTTCTGCGGAACATCCTGATACGTAAAGACCGCTTCCACTCCCGGCACCTTTTTTGCCGCGTCGGTCCTGATCTCCTCGATGATCGCATGTGCGTGAGGACTCCGCAGCAGTTTGATGATCAGGCAGTTATCCGGCGCCAGATCATCGGTATATACCGGTTTACCGGAAAGAAGTGCTTCCGCGTCCTTTTTGACGATTCCTTTTCCAACAAATCTGGTTTCTTCCATTATCCCTGCTGCACCTCCTCAATTCCAAAATATTTTACCAGCGCACGGTACTGCGCCTGGTATCCGGTACAACGGCAGAGATTGCCGGCCAGATATTCTTTCATCTCCGCTTCTGTCGGATGCGGATTTTCCTTTTTTAATGCCAGAACATTCATGATCAGTCCCGGACTGCAGAAACCGCACTGGTCCGCTCCCTCTTCTGCCAGAAAGCGGGAAAACTCCTCCGCTTCCGCCTGCACGCCTTCCAGCGTGGTGATATGCGCCCCCTGTACCCGGGCAGCCGGAACGCCGCAGGACAGGACCGGTTTTCCGTCCACCCAGACCGTACAGAGCCCGCAGTTTCCGGTATCACAGCCCCGCTTCATACTCTTCAGTCCTCTGCTGCGAAGGAAATCCAGCAGCATCATATCCGGGCGAATATCTGCCTGTACCTTTTCTTCATTTAAAAACAGTTCTATCAGCATGTTTTATCCTCCGTAAGTTCTGCCAGTGCCCGCAGAATCAGTACTCTGGCAAGCTCTCTCCGATAGGCGGCGCTGCCGCGCATGTTGCTGCCAAACTCTGTCCGCTCTGCCACCTGCGCTGCAAATCGTTCTCTCGCCGCTTCCTCTTCCGGAGCCTCCAGCGCGATCCCGTCGATGCAGACCGCCCTCTTCGGACGCGCTCCGAGCACAACAGAAAAATCGTTTTCTTTCCGGATGACCGCGCAGGTCAGCACCGGAAAGTCTGTCTCCGTGATGCGGTAGCTCTGATAACGGACCTTCCGCCCATCTTTCTTTATATAGATATGGGTCAGGATATCGTTATCAAGCGGCATCTCTGCGAACTCCCGGATGGGGATCCGTCCTCCCCGATACAGCTCCACATAGCTGTCGCAGGACATAAACGCAGTCAGGACATCCGAAAAACCGAACCGCGGAAATATACTTCCTCCCACAGTCGCCAGATTTCTGAACTGTACGCCCACGATATGACGGACAGCCTCCTTAAATATGTTGCCGAAGGTGCCTTTTAAACCCTCATGCACCTCCAGCTCCCGCAGTGTCACCATGCATCCGATGCGGAATCCTTCTGCATCCTCCTCGATGCCGTCCAGATGCAGCCGGGACAGGTCAATGGCATTCTGAATGGAGCGGCGCCCCATTTTCAGCCAGAGATTTCCGCCGATGATCACATTATTTCTTCCCTTTTCCTTAAGCGCCGCGGCCTGTTCCAGGGATTCGGCTGTCACATAGTTTTTAATCGTATACATACGTGCTCTCCTTTGTATTATTCATACCTTCATAGTTCTTCCATTATACATGAAAAAACGTGTTAATGAAAGAATATTTTCAGTATTCCCGGATTCAGGTACGCTTCCCCGTAGCAGCCGAGGACAAACATGAGCAGACAGAATGCCGCCACTACGATTTTATTTTCAAATATTTTTCCATTTTTTACAAAGGAAAATTTTTTCTCCGCGGAAAACATGTACATTCTTGACAAAGGCGTCCTCTGAAAAAGATAAATATAGATCACACATAACAAAATTCCGTAAAAAAGATAGTGTGGCAGCAAAAATCCGATGCCTTTGATCATTCCCTCCCATCCATAGTAGAGAACCAGAGTGGAAATGAAAAACCCCAGAAGGGTGGACACCAGAAAATCCAGGATGCAGTACACCACATAGGGAGAAAAGAGAAAAAGACACAGAAAAAAAATAAGAAGCTGACGAAAACGCACCAGACAGACATAAGAAAAGAAGGCGCCGGTGTCAAGCCCTTCCATGGAACGTATGTATTCGGTAAATCCGAGAAAGTCTGTCGTCCGAAACAACTCCATCCGGATAGACAGATTAATGAAGAGGGAACCGAACAGAAGCCCCGCTATATAAAGAATACAGAGAAAACGTTTTCCTTCAATCGTATAGTACATATTTTTCAGACGCTCCCGCCTTTCTGCGAGAACACACTCTCCCGCGGCAGCATCGCTCCTCCTCCCCGACATACTGACACTTGTCTTTCTGCTATTCATTGTATTCACGAAAGGCGTATTTATACCTGCTTCTTTCTCTCCGTCCGGGACAGATTTCTCCGGAGATCTTCATGTCCCTCTGCACAGTCACTCCCGGCGCCCTTTTTCCCGGTACCGTTTTCCCGGCGAAAGAAAAAGAGGCCGCCTCCCACAGACTCCCCGTCTGTGAAAGGCGACCCCTTTCTATGCATCCTGACGATGTATGCATCGTCTTGTTTTCTCAGGCATTACTTTGCATAAGCGACCGATCTGGATTCACGGATCACATTTACTTTAATCTGTCCAGGATAATCAAGCTCGTTCTCGATCTGCTTGGATATATCTCTGGCCAGTAAAACCATATCCGCGTCGCTTACCTGTTCAGGAACTACCATTACTCGAATTTCTCTACCGGCCTGAATGGCAAAAGTCTTCTCAACACCCTTGTGGGCGTCGGCTATTTCTTCCAACTGTTTCAATCTCGTCGTATACGTCTCCAATGTTTCACGTCTGGCACCAGGTCTCGCAGCGGAAATAGCATCTGCCGCCTGTACAAGACAGGCAATCAAACTGGTCGGTTCAACGTCTCCATGATGAGATTCCACAGCGTTTATTACGACTTGAGATTCTTTGTATCTCTTACATAAATCAACACCTATTGAAATATGAGAGCCCTCCATCTCATGGTCAACGGATTTACCGATGTCATGAAGCAGTCCGGCTCTTTTTGCCAAACGTACATCTTCCCCAATCTCTCCAGCAAGGAGACCGGCCAACTGTGCTACTTCGATGGAATGTTTGAGAGCATTCTGTCCGTAGCTTGTCCGATATTTCATCTTGCCAAGCAGACGAACCAGTTCCGGTCGGATGCCATGTACGCCGACTTCCAGTACGGCGGCCTCGCCTTCCTCCCGCATGGTCTGCTCTACTTCATTCTTCGCTTTTTCGACCATCTCTTCAATTCTCGCTGGATGAATCCTTCCGTCTACAATCAGCTTCTCAAGAGCGATCCTCGCCACTTCTCTCCGAATCGGATCAAAGCTTGATAAGATGACTGCTTCCGGAGTATCATCAATTATTAAATCAACGCCTGTCAATGTCTCAAGGGTACGGATATTCCGGCCTTCACGCCCAATGATCCTGCCCTTCATCTCATCGTTCGGCAGCTGAACTAAAGAAATTGTTGCTTCCGCCACATGGTCTGCCGCACATTTCTGAATCGCTGTGACGACATACTCTTTGGCTTTTTTGGCTGCGTCTTCTTTGGCTCTGGTTTCCATTTCCTTCACCATCACAGCCATCTCTCGTTTTACATCATCTTCGACAGTTTTAAGCAGATAGTCTTTTGCTTGTTCAGAGGTTAAACCTGAAATTCTTTCCAGTTCCTGCAGACGTTTTGCGTGCAACTCCTCAACCTTTGCTCTTTGCTTCTCAAGCGAACTCTCCTTGTGAGCGAGAGACTGTTCCTTCTTCTCGAGGATGTCGGACTTGCGGTCGACCGCCTCCTCCTTATTCAGGACACGTTTCTCATATCTCTGGAGCTCCGCTCTGCGTTCCCTGCTTTCTTTTTCAAAATCGTTCTTTGCCTTGATGGATTCTTCTTTTGCTTCAAGCAAAGCCTCCCTTTTCTTGGATTCGGCAGTCTTTAAAGCATCGTCGATGATCTCTCTGGCCTTCTCCTCCGCACTGCCTATCTTCGCCTCCGCTACCTTCTTACGATAGTTCATAGCGATCACGGCCGAGATCGGAGCAGTCAGAACAACTGCAATAAGAACAGCAATCACAGTGATTGGACCCATATCTACAGGAGCACCTCCTTATTTAATTTTCATTATACGGAAACATAACCCATATGGTCTATAAGTTATGTCAAAGTACAACACTTAGATTCTAAACTTTTTTTAATAAAAAGTCAAGCAAAATCTATGCCGCAAAATTCTTTTTATTATTCACATTGCACATATACTTTCACTAAAAAGATTACTTTTCTGTCAACTTATTACAAAGACAGACAGGTTACTCTTAAGAATCAAAAGGAAATACTCACACCTTCGGGTCCCTGTCCGGGTGCCTGCGGGACGCGTCAGAGTTCTGTCTGTTCCTCCTCTGACCCGATCTCCTCCAGAATCTCCCGGACAAGCCCCGCGGCATATCCCTTCCGGCAAAAATGCGCGCAGGTCTTCTGCCTGGCCACCGCGTCCAGCACGGGAAACTTCCGGATATACCGGTACACATGCGGCCGGAGATCTTCTTCTGTCTGGCCGCCGGCCTCCTCAAACAACGCGTCAAGGGTCGCGCCGGAGATCCCTTTTCTCATAAGTTCCATGCGGATCTGGCGATAACTCTTTTTTCCTCTTTTGTAAGACAGATACTCTGCGGCGTAACGTTCATCGTCCACATATCCCTGCGCCTTCACAAAGTCGATCGCTCTGTCCACGGAGAAGGAATCGTTGAGAGAGTTCTTCAGTTTATCCCTGAGTTCTCTCTCCGTACAGTCCCTTTTTACCAGGATCCCGAGCGCCCTTTTCTTTGCCCGCGGGATGGCATACTCCTCCCGCAGGCGAAAAAAGGTCTCCTCAGAAATGACTGTGCCCTCCGTAAGCTTCTGTTTTTTTATCTCACCCGGATACAGATAGATGCCTTCCCCGTACTCCGGTTCCACATATATCTTCTTTTTTCCGGTCTCCTGCAGATGGATCACATACTCCATGATACGTCCCGTCCTGCTTAAGCTTTAGGATCTGCTGCCGCAGACGGATTCTCTCCGGCCTGCTTTGCAGCCGTACTTTTGCCGGCATCCGCCGCGTTCTTTCCAGCCGTTCCTCTGGCGGAACTGTTCCGGTCTCCCGCCGCTTCGCTCTCCGGCGCATCCGCCAGCACATCTGTCGGCAGTCCGTAGAAAGTACGCACCTGATTCTCCACTTTCTTCATGATATCCGGATGCTCTTTTAAGAAGATCTTGGCATTCTCCCTGCCCTGTCCGATCTTCTCTCCCTCATAGGAATACCAGGAACCGCTCTTGGCGATCGCGCCGACCTTCACACCCAGGTCAAGGACGTCGCCCTCTCTGGAGATTCCCTGTCCGAACATGATATCAAACTCCGCCTCACGGAACGGCGGCGCCACCTTATTCTTCACAACCTTCACACGGGTATGGTTGCCGACAATCTCTCCATTCTGCTTGATGGACTCCACACGGCGCACATCCATCCGGACGGAAGCATAGAACTTAAGCGCCCGTCCGCCCGTGGTCGTCTCCGGATTACCGAACATCACGCCAACCTTCTCACGGAGCTGGTTGATGAACACGACCACACAGTTGGACTTGTCGATCACACCGGTGAGCTTACGCATGGCCTTGGACATGAGACGGGCATGCAGTCCCACCTGCAGCTCATCCATATCCCCGTCAATCTCCGCCTTCGGCACCAGCGCCGCCACAGAGTCGATGATCACGATATCCAGAGCGCCGGAACGGATCATCGTCTCCGCGATCTCCAGCGCCTGCTCTCCGTGGTCCGGCTGGGAAATGTACAGGTTATCAATATCCACGCCGATCCTCTTGGCATACTGCGGATCCAGCGCATGCTCCGCGTCAATGAAACCGGCAATACCGTCTCTCTTCTGCGCCTCGGCAATCATATGCAGGGCGACTGTCGTCTTACCACTGGACTCCGGTCCGTAGATCTCAATGATCCTTCCCCGCGGAATCCCTCCGACCCCCAGAGCCACATCCAGACTGATGGAGCCCGTCGGAATCGTATCCACCTGGATATTCGAAGCGTCTCCCAGCTTCATCACGGAACCCTTACCAAAATTCTTCTCAATCGCTGCCACCGCATTATTGAGTGCGGTCATCTTTTCTTCTCTACTGCTCATAATTCCATATCCTCCCGCTGCGGCACATGCCGCGTGCAACTATTATACCATGCGTCCCAAAACAAAACAAGTGTTCTCGAAAATTTGTTCGTATTTTTTCAGACAGTACTCTGCAAACAGAATTTTATCATTATTTTGCTGTCTATCGGTTGTCCACTTTTTCCGGATACAGATCATGGCGTTCCAGACGGTACGCAGCCACTTCCTCCCACCGGGTGCCCGGTCTGCCATAATTGGTGTACGGGTCGATGGAAATGCCGCCTCTCGGCGTAAATTTGCCCCACACTTCAATGTATTTCGGATCCATGAGCCGGATCAGATCCTTCATGATAATATTCACACAGTCTTCATGAAAGTCTCCGTGATTGCGGAAACTGAACAGATAAAGCTTGAGAGATTTGCTCTCCACCATCCGCACATCCGGGACATAAGAAATATAGATCGTGGCAAAATCCGGCTGTCCTGTCATCGGACAAAGACTGGTAAACTCCGGACAGTTAAATTTGACAAAATAATCATGATCCTGATGTTTATTGATAAATGTCTCCAGCATCTCCGGCGCATAGTCCTGCGGATATTTTGTCCTCTGATCGCCCAGGAGCGAGATGCCGGATAACTCTTCTTTCGTTCTTGTACTCATAATCTTCTTCCTCTAAAACTTTTTACATGCTGTATTTTTATAAGTAGTAAAATAATAAATGAGATCAAAGCAGGTCTGCTCTTCTCCTCTTTCCGCCAGTTCCCAGCCGTCCTCTCTGTTTAAGTCCGGCATCCAGGTGTCCGCCTCATAGGCGTAATCCAGGCAGGTCACATAAGCGTCCTCACAGTACGGAAGCATCATCCGGTAAATACTTTCCCCGCCGATGATGAAGATCTCCTCCGTATATTTCGCCAGCTCTTCTCTGAGCTCCTCCTCGCTGTGTACGACTACCGCGCCCTTCCCGTCATACCCTTCCTGTCTGGTCAACACGATATTGACACGGTTTGGAAGCGGCTTTCCGCCCGGAAAACTCTCCAGCGTCTTTCTTCCCATCACAACTACATTTCCTTCCGTCAGGCGACGGAAATTTTTCATATCATTGGGAATACGCACCAGCAGTTCATTATTTCTGCCGATGCCCCAGTTTTTATCTGCCGCTACGATCGCATGCATGCTTTTTCCTCCTCATCGTCTCTCTTTACTGTCCGGACACACCATGATCCGTCGTTATACCGGATACTGCATCCGCCGCGCAGGATACTGCGCAGTCTTCCGGACTTCTTTAAACGGCAACCGGTATATTTTTTACCTGTGGTCCCGCCTCATAATCTTCAATGGTGAAATCATCCACCGTAAAGTCATAGAAGTTCTTCACTTCCGGATTGAGCGTCACCTTCGGCGCCGCAAAGGTCGGACGGGTGATAAGCTCTTTTACGATCGGGATGTGGCGGTCATAAATGTGCGCGTCCGCGATCACATGCACCAGCTCCCCCGGCTCAAATCCGCTCACCTGGCTGATCATCATGAGGAGCGCCGCATACTGCACCACGTTCCAGTTACCCGCCGTGAGCACATCCTGAGAGCGCTGATTTAAGATTGCATTTAACTTGTTGCCCGTCACATTAAATGTCATACTGTAGGCGCAGGGATAGAGGTTCATCTCGTGGAGATCTGCGTGGACGTACGTATTGGTCATGATCCTCCGGCTGTACGGATTCTCTTTCAGGTCAAAGAGCACCCGGTCCACCTGGTCCATCTCCCCCTCCCTGTACTGGTGTTTCACTCCCAGCTGATAGCCGTAGGCCTTTCCGATGGAGCCATTCTCATCCGCCCAGGCATCCCAGATATGACTGTTTAAATCGTGTACATTGTTGGATTTTTTCTGCCAGATCCACAGGATCTCATCAATGGCTGAGCGAATGTACGTCTTTCGCAGGGTGATGGCAGGAAACTCTTTCGAGAGATCATAGCGGTTTATGATCCCAAAGCGCTTCAGTGTATAGGCGTAGGAGCCATCCTCCCATTTCGGGCGTACCTTTTCTCCCTCGGTACTGTATCCGTTTTCTATGATATCTTTGCACATGTTGATAAATACGGTATCTGCATAACTCATCTTTTCTTCCTCCCTGACGCATTTATCGCGTCAATAATGGCAGACTGGAAAGTTTCCTTTCAAACTTCGTCCTTCAGGCTGTTTTCAGGCTTTTTCACAGTGTTTCTCTTGCGGTTTATAAAAAAAAGTATTAGAATATAGGGAACAGGAAATACTAGTGTAGTGTACCATTCCCTTTCAGCAGAATGATACGGTACACAGAGTCACAGGTAAAGCCCGCGGGTTTTACCTGACAGGAAGGATGTTACCATGAAAAAAACCAAATTATTTTTTACCGCAGCCGTTGTCATCGGCCTTTTCACCGGCGGATATCTTCTCCTTCGCTTTGTGAGAAACCTCTTCGATGACTATGTGGAAGAGGATCTGTTTGACGAAGACGCGGACCTCGATTTCATCGATGAAGACTTCGAGGAAGAGGAGGCCGCCCCGCCTGTCAAAGAAGAGAAGCCGCAAAAGGCAGCCGCAAAGGTTCGCCGCGGTTATATTCCGATCAAGCTTCATAAAAGCGAAGCTGCTGAATAGATGCAGCATCCGCCGTCCTGCCGCCGCTCACAGGTTCCATGTATGTATCTGTGAACGGTTCGCACGGGCGGCGTTTTATTTTGCCGCCTTTAACATCTCTTCCATCTCCTCCACAGTAAATGTGTAGTGAGAATTACAGAAATGACAATTGACCTCGATTGGCTTTCCTTCCGCGATCATCTCCTGTAAGTCCTTTTTGCCGACGCTGATAACTGCCTTGGAGACTCTCTCTTTGGAACAGTTGCAGTAAAACTGCGTCGGCACCTTATCTTCAATCTCCATATCAAAGCCCTCAAACAGCTTTTTCATCATATCCTCCGGCGTCTCCCCCGCATCCAGATGACTGGTCACCGAAGAGAACTCTTTCAGCCGGGTTTCCAGCGCCGCGATCACTTCCTCCTGCGCGAACGGCATCATCTGAATGATAAATCCACCTGCCTGCCGTACCGTATTGTCCTTATTCATCAAAACACCGAGAGCCACGGACGTCGGGATCTGCTCGGAAGTGGCAAAGTAGTAGGTCAGATCCTCCGCAATCTCTCCGGAAACCAGATGCGTCTGTCCGGAATACGGCTCTTTTAATCCCAGATCCTTGATGACCGTGAGAACACCGAGATCCAGCGCTTTTCCCACATCCAGCTTGCCTGCCTTGCTCGGCGGCAACATGACATCCTTATTGTAAACATATCCCTTTACATTTGCCCTGGCGTCCGCCGTCACCACCAGCCCGCCGATCGGACCGCTGCACTTGATCTGGATGGTTATCACATCCGTGTCATTTTTACACATGGTCCCCATCATGGCGCCTGCCGTCAGAAGCCGTCCCAGCGCCGCCGTAGCCACCGGACTGGTATTGTGTCGTTTTCTCGCTTCCTCCACCAGATTTTTCGAATATGCGGCAAAAAAGCGGACCTGATGATCGGCCGCCATACCGCGGATAATATAATCTTCCATAATCGTACCTCTTTTCTGTAATTTTCTATCTTATGTAAACAGATGTCCCGGAACGATCAGTTCTCCTGTCTCCCGTCCATCTGAGATTCTGCCTTTTTTCCCTGCTCTCTGGCGGCAATGACGATCCTCCCACTGTCCCCGCGGGCTTTTTCTTTCGTGTAACCGTCAAAGGCTTCCAGAAACACCATCCCGGCTTTCTCCAGCAGGCGCTTCATCTGCTCCAGCGTGTACCCCTTTTGCACATGCTGTTCTTCGAACTTGCGAAACAGATCGCCGTCCTCCTGCACGAACACGCTCAGGTCGATGTAATTCAAATGTTCTTCCTCATCATAATCGTTATACCAGATAAAGCTCACATCTTCCCGGTCCTCAGCGATGACGCTCTCTCCCATCTCATCCCGGTACTTGTGCTCCGTATTAAAGTCAAATAAAAAAATGCCGCCCGGATCCAGATAATTATTGACGAGAGAAAAAACCTGCAGCAGTTCTTCTTCCTCCGTCACATAGTTGATACTGTCACAGACGGAGATGACTGCGCCCACTGTCCCGTAAAGTTCAAACTCTCGCATATCCTGCAGCAGATACAGGCAGCCCTCTGCCGCCCGCTCTCTGGCAATCTGCAGCATATCCACAGAGGAATCCACACCGATCATGTCAAATCCTCTCTCTGCCATCAGCGCCGTCATCTTTCCGGTGCCGCAGGCCAGATCCAGCATAAGCCCGCCGGATATCCCGTAAGCAGACAGTCTCTCCGAAAGAAACTGCGCCCACTCTTCATAGGGTACGTTATCCATCAGTTCATCATACACCCGGGCAAAATTTTCATACGTTTTCATCACATTTCCTCTTAAATCTATCCAAATATTGTGAACAGCTTCCTGTCCATACGAGAGTGCCCTGCCCGCCATCACTGACCTGACATCAGCAGACATTCCCCGTCCATGTGCAGGGGTGCCGCTGCCGTCTTCTCTGACCCGACACTGGCGGGGCCGCCCTGCCAGCAATAACTACAGAAGCGGCGCGAAGATCCGCAGGATGCCCTGTACCAGCTGAAAAAACATATTTTTCCGGCAGAGTTCCTTTGTGATATTGGTACAGTCCTTAAGCGCTGTCAGAATATCCTCTTTGATGTCCATTACCGCCGGACACTCGTACAGGTAGACGCCGTTTTCAAAATGAAAATACAGGCTGCGGTAGTCCAGATTGATGGTCCCCACCGTGGCAAACCGGTCGTCACAGACCGCCACCTTGCTGTGCACAAACCCCGGTCGGTACTGAAAGATCAGCACGCCGCCTTCCACCAGCTGCTCATAGTAAGACTGCGTCTCCAGAAACACCATCTTTTTGTCCGGGATCCCCGGCGTGATGATCCGCACGTCCACTCCCCGCTTCGCCGCCAGCGTGAGAGAGGTGATCAGCTCATTATCTATGATCAGATACGGTGTGAAAAAGTAAATGTAATGCACCGCGCTGTTGATCAGGTTCAGATACACATTTTCCCCGACGCCCTCGGAATCCAGCGGATTGTCCGAATACGGCAGAATGATGCCCGGCGCGTCCTTTTTCACATTTCTGGTATAGGCCTCCTCACGATAGAGAAACCGGTTATAATCCAGTTTATCCGCCGCAAAGGTGTTCCACATCTGCAGAAACATCATTGTCATACTGTGCACGGCTTTGCCCGAAAGCCGGACGCCGTTATCCTTCCAGTAGCCGAATCTCTGCTTTTCATTAATATATTCGTCGGCAAAATTAATGCCGCCGGTGTAAGCCGCCTTGTCGTCAATGACCAGGATCTTTCTGTGATCCCGGTTATTAAACACGGTGGACAACAGCGGGATATAGCGGTTAAATACGACACATTTGATGCCTTTCTCCCGCAGACTCCGGTCATAGTTGGACGGCAGCACAAAAATACTTCCCACATCGTCGTACATCACGCGGACGTCCACGCCCTCTTTCACCTTCTGTGTGAGGATCTTCAGGATGGAATTCCACATGATGCCTTCCTCGATGATAAAATATTCAAGAAAAATATACCGTTCGGCTTTCTTCAAATCCTCAAGCATCGACTCAAAACATTCCTCACCGGACGGAAAATACACGATCTCCGAATCCCGGCAGGCAGGAAATCCGGACTGTTTTTCCAGATAGTAGACCTGTCCGGCCGCCACCGTGTCCGTCTTGTTGAGTTCTTCCTGTATCTTCGGGTCAAAGACCAGATATCTGGCGCTCTCCTGCAGAGTGGCTTCCAGCTTCCGGCGCATATTCCGGGTAGGCTTTTTCCCGCCGATATACAGATACAAAAGCCCGCCAAACAGCGGAAATAAAAGAATCACCACGATCCACGCCAGCTTCACCGCCGGATTATCATATCTTCGTATAATATAAAGAACGACCAGGAGGCTGAGAATCCGAAAAGCCACGGAGATCATCCGGCTGTAAGAGGTAAACCGGATAAATAAAAACGCCACCCATCCGATCTGCAGCAGTATCAGCAGAGATACGATGGCCATACGATGCGTCAGATATTTAAAGATTTTTCTCATACTGTCCCTCCTGCTCTCCTCTGTCTGTCTCTTCCGTTACCGGCCCTTCGCTTCTTCTCACCAGGAAATCTCCAGATATTTTTCCAGAGAAAAGGAAAAAATATAGCTGTGTATCACCTTTTTTCGGAGAATCTGCTCCAGGGCTGTCTTATAATATAGCATTTGTGTCTTATATCGGTCAAGAAGAAGCCCTTCTTCTCCTTCTGAAATGTAATCGGTCTTATAATCAAAAAGCCAAAGTCCTTCCGGCGTCTCCCCGCAGGCGTCGATGACTCCCTGCACGACGATCATCTCCTCTTCCTGCGCGCTGTCCCTGTCCTCCTTATGAAAAAGGGAAGATGGCAGGCCTACCGTAAACGGCAACTCCTTTCTGAGCGCGCCTGCCTGGTCCATCTGCCGGAGTTTCTCTCCGATTTCTGAAAACAGAAGCTGCTCCAGACCACGGTACACCGCCTTCATGGAAATGCGGGCACAATCCGGATATTGCTTTTCTATACGGGCAAGCGCCTCAAAAAGTTCCTTTTTTGTGCAGACCTCTCCAAAAGGCAGCAGCTCCAGAATCTTGTGGATGATCGTTCCCCGGGCCGCACCGACGACTTCCGGTTCTTCCTCAGATAAGAAACGAGGCTTCGGCACTTCTTCCTCCGGCAAAACCGCCTCTGCGGCGGCAGCCGTACCTGCCGTACCACCCGAAAGACCGCCCGGTATCAAAAGCCCTTCTCCTTCTGGCAACGCTTCTTCTTCCTCTCCTGCCAGCGGCATCATGGAAAGCTTTTTTAATTCGGATACGGCATACTTCCTCTTCCAGCCGGCCGCCTCCCTGTGCGGATACACAAAAGAAAATGCTTTCTTCACCGGGGAAATGTCCACCTGCATCTCCTCTTTTTGCATATATTCTTCCAGCGAGAGCGGTCTTTTTTTCTCCTCCGTTCCTCCAAACTCTCCTTCCAGTTCGTGGAAATGTACTTTCTTTACCGGAAGTTTCGGAAGAAGCGGCAGCAGCCAGTCCATAAAACTTCGCGCCGCGAGACGTTTTTCCAACGACAGCGTATCTCCTTTTCCTGGCTCTGTCACGCTCTGCTCCGGTGTGATTTTCTCCGACAATCTCTCCGGCCGCTCCGGTGTGATTTTCTCTGACGATCTCTCCGGCCGCTCCGGTGTGCCGCCCGCAGGCTGCGCCTTTTCGATTTTTTCCGCCTTCGCAGTCCCCGTGAGGATCAGTTTTCTCTGCGCCCGGGTCATCGCCACATACAGGATGCGAAGTTCTTCTTCCAGCGTCTCCTTCCGCATCTGCTCCCGGATCGCCTTTTTTAAGAGAGAGGCATGGTGGGTCCGGGCGGATAAGTCCACATATTCCATCCCGACACCCATCTCCGGGTGAAACAGCACGGGGCCGTTTCCGTCCATCAGATTAAACTGTCTGGACAGACCGCTGACGAAGACAACCGGGAATTCCAGTCCCTTACTCTTATGGATCGTCATGATCCGCACCATACCGCTTCCTTCTTCCCGTGGGGACGCGCTTCCAATCTCCACCTCATAAGTGCGCAGCTGCTCCATGTACCGCAGAAAATAAAAAAGTCCTTTAAACACCGTTTTTTCGTAATCCTCCGCCTTTTTTAAGAGCATCAGAAGATTCTCCTTGCGCGCTTCCCCCTCCGGAAGCATCTGTACCTGATAAAAGATACCGGTTTTCTCATAAATCTCCCACAAAAGCGTGTGAAGCGGCAGCTCCTTTTTCTTCCGGCGGAAATACAAAAGCAGTTCCTGAAAGCGGGCCAGTTTCTTCCGAAGCTCCGCATCTTCTCCCTCCTCCAGATAAATCTCTATCAGATCATAAAAGGCATACTCCTGCCGGGTCGGGATGGAGGTGAGCACCCGGAGCGAAGCCAGCTCTTCCTCTGTCAGACCGCCGATGGATGACAGCAGCACCGATGCCATCGGGATATCCTGGTACACATTATCCACAATGGCCAGATAATTGAGAACGAGCTGCACCTCTCTGGTCTGAAAATATCCGGTATGACTCTCGCAGACAGCCGGGATCCCGGCGTGGTTCAGCCACTCCGCCATAAACTCCGCCCGCCCGGCGCCGGAGCGCAGCAGGATCACCATCTCATCGTACGTATAGCCTTCCTCCAACAGTTCCCGGATACGGCGGGCGATCAACGCAGTCTCAGCCTCAACCGTATTCACTTCCACCGCCAGCTGTGCTTTTTCTTCATCTTCTACCAAAAGAAGCATCTCCGACTGCTCTTCTTCTTTTTCCATCGGACCTCCCTGTCCCGGCCGCAGAGCGATCTCCCCGGTGTAATCCACACCGCCAAACTGCCGGTCCATCAGACTCTCAAAGACCAGATTACAAAAATGCAGAACGCCCGGCACACTCCGGAAATTGTCCCGAAGCTCAATGCGGACGCCTTCTTCTTCGCCAGCGCTTTTTTCCGCCTCTTCCCCCTGCTTTTTCTGTGTGTCTTCTTCCTCTTCTTGTCTCCGATACCTCTCATACCGGGATAAAAACAGATCCGGTCTTGCCTGCCGGAAACGGTAGATACTCTGTTTTACATCGCCGACCACAAACAGATGGTTGCGTCCCTCCCGGCAGACGGCCGTGATAATCGCTTCCTGCACCAGGTTGGTATCCTGATACTCGTCCACAAAGATCGCTTTATATTTTCTGGATAATTCCTCTGCCACGCCGGACGGCACCGGTCGCCCTTCTTCATCGTAAGATTCGATAAGCAGCGAAAGAGCGATATGTTCGAGGTCATCAAAGTCAAAGACATTATTCTCTTTTTTGGATTGAAAATACAGCTCCTCATACCGGACAGCAAGCGTCGCCAGTTCCTGAAGAAACGGCCGAAGCGCCCGGTTCTGCGCACAGAGCTCCTCCGTATCCCAGAGAAAGAAGTCGTCCCGCAACTTATACAGTGTCTCCCGCACGGTCTTGTGAATCGCTTTGATCGCTTCCAGATGCGGCCATTCTTTTTCTTTTTTGTTCGCTCTCGGAAGATCCGGGCAGGTCAGCCTGGAAAAGACGTCGCAGAGTGCGTCAAATCCCTCTGCCGACAGCAACCGCTCCACCGTTTCCCTGTCTCTCTCCAGCAGCATAAAAAACCGCTCCGGTTCCGTATCTCCCCCAAAGAACTGCTCGCCTTCCGCGATCTGCTCCGCAAGCGCGGACAACTCTCTTTTTGCCTTCCCGACGATGCTTCGCAGCGCCCGGCTCTCACCGATGGTCTGCGCCGATTCCAGCAAATCCTGTTCCCGCATCACCGCCGCCAGCCACTGCTCTCTGTCCGGAAATCCCCGGGAGAACTGATAGAACTCCTCAATGAGCGTCTCGATCATCCGGTCATTTTTCCCCGGCGCGTAGGCTTCCACGAATCGCAGAAAAGATTCTCTTCCCTCTGTGTACGCTTCCTCCAGCACTTCTTCCATGGCTTTTTGCCGGAGCAGGAACAACTCGCCCTCCTCTCCGATACGGAAAGAAGGGTCAATCCCCGCCTCATTAAAGTGCGTGCGGATCAGCCGGTTACAGAAACTGTGTACCGTAGAGATATCCGCGTGTTTCATCATCCGGATCTGTTTTCGCAGACGCCGGTTTTCCGGCTCCCGGGACAGCCGGGTATGAAGTTCCGACGTGATCCTCTCCCGCATCTCCTCCGCCGCCGCATTGGTAAAGGTCATCACCAGAAAGGCATCCACAGACAGGGGCTGTTCTTCATCCAGGATCATCTCCGCCATGCGACTGACCAGCACCCGGGTCTTTCCCGCCCCGGCTCCGGCGGACACAAGGATATCCCGGTCTCTCACCCGTATCGCCTGCTCCTGTTCTCTCGTAAAATTCATTTACTCTTCCCTCCTGATCGCTTCCAGTACTTCTTCTGTCGACTGCTTTTTAAAATCCCGGTACGCATATTCTTCCATGCGGGCGTCAAATCCGCATACCGAATGATACGGGCAGTAATCGCAGGCCGTTCCTTTCTCATTCTTATAAGGACTGACCGGAATCCTGCCATCGTAGATAGCCTCTCCCATCTCCGTGATCTTCCGGCGCATATAGCGACCGATCGTATGGAAATCTTCTGTGTTCATGACGGCAGCCGTCTTGTACGGGACTCCCTTTTTTGTCAGGCGCACCGACGCGGAGAGAAAGTTCTCCTGTCCTTCCTCCAGCTTGCTCAAAATATCGGCGTCGCTGTTGGCATAACCGGACATACGGAAGTTTTTCCGGTACATTTCCTCCTCGCCGCCCTCCTCTTTCAGGATCGGGTCTTTCAGATTATAGTAAAACATCCCTGCCGGCACTGCCTCCTTGCCGGTCTCTGCCTCATAGATCTCCGAGGCCACATTCATATAGATGACCAGCTGCATCTGCAGCCCATGGTACAGGTCGTTGATATCAAACGTCTCCATACCGGACTTATAATCGATGATCCGCAGCAAGATCCGGTCTTCCTCCTCACAGACATCCACTCTGTCAATAAATCCCTCCAGCTGCATCCGGCTGCCGTCCTTTAGCGGTAAATGTACGGAGTGAAGCTTGTCCGTCCGCCCGAAATGAAGCTCAAACCGGTCCGGCTCCATATGGCTGTTCTCCAGGTGTTTTTTCAGCACCCGCACGGTTCTCTTAAGGATCCGCTCCACCACCTGCACCTTATATTGATTTCTGGCAGAGCTGTGCAGCACATCCCCGGAATCCTCCCCGGCAGCGCGGTCCACGGCCTCTGTCAGCCATGCGTCCGCCACCTCTTCCGGGATATCCTTCCAGTGATAATCCGATTCCCTGAGTCGTCTGGAGAACATCTCCAGCGCACGGTGAAACAGATTGCCGAGGTCCACCGGGCGCACCGTGTACTCCTCCCTCTCCCGGAGAATCAGTCCGTAAATGCAATAATACTGATACGGGCATGCCGCAAACCGCTCCAGTCGGGTGACGCTGCCTTTCAGTTCCTTTCCGAAAAGTTCCTGCATCAGTTCCCGCGGCAGCGCTTTGTCCGCATAGATCCTGTCCCGCTGCGACCAGAGAGAACCGAGTGTCGGCCGAAGACGCTCTTCCTCATACCAGTAAGTGAGGAGCATCCGAAACGGGATACCCGGCTCTTCTCCTTTTTTCAGCTTCTGCAGTCCCTCAATCAGAAGCTCCCGACTGTCCGCCTCATTAAAATAATACCGTCGCTCCTCCTCCGGATAGCGGCGTTCTTTCAGCATCGGAAACAGTTTCTGACATTCTTTCAGAAACGGAGAAGGACTTAACGCGGTTCCCCCGCTATCCTGCAGCGCATATGTAAAATACAGTTCCCTCTCCGGTTTTGTGAGAGCCAGATACAGATAAAAATCATCCTCCAGCGCCTGTTCATCCAGGCAGAGAGAAAGATGGATCCCCCGGTCATCGAGCACCTGTTTTTCTTCATCATGGAGCATCCCTTTATCTTCCAGGGAGGGCGGGACTTTTCCGTCATTTACACCGGCGATAAATAAAACGCGGATATCCGAAAGACGGGTTCTCTTCAGATCGCCCAGAATAAGCGCGTCCATGGACAATGGCGGCGCGCCCAGCTCCAGCGCGTCCAGTCCGGCGTCCATGATCTGCACCAGCTCATCCAGAGGAAGCCGCTCCTCTCCGAAAATGCCCACAATCTTATCCAGCAGCGCAAGAATCAGAGAAAAGAGCTGCCGGTATTCTTTTTCCCGGACATACTCCTCTTCCTCCTGCGCGCGCTCTGCCAGCTCCTTTAATTTGGCATCATAGCGCAGCCGGCACATGGCCGCATAGAGCGCCTCCATTTTTTCCCGGACGGTGAGCTGTTTGTTCCTGAGGATCTGTGTACACTCTGCCGTCTCCTGCAGCAACTTCTCCCTGAGGACCTGCAGACGCTCTGCCCGACTCTCCTCCACGCGGTTCATCCTTCGCACAAACGGCTTCTTCCACATGGAATACCCGCGGATGCCCGCCCAGATCACATAGTTTTCCAGCGTGTCCGTCTCCTCATCGGTAAAGTCAGACATGCCTGATTTCAGATAGCGGAACACACTCTCATAGGAATAATCGGCAGCCGCCAGATGCAGCAGCGCCCGCAGTGTCTCCACCCCGGAATGATAGGAGACTCTTTTCTTCACATCCTCAAACAGAGGAATCTGTAAAATCTCCGCCTTTCTCCGGAACGCGGAGGCATACTCCTCCACATTTCCCGTCAGAATGGCAAAATCCCGGTAACGGTATCCTTTCGTCCGCACCAGCCGCTCTACCTGATGAAGAATGTACTCCGCCTCTTCCTCCGGATTGCGGCACACAGTCAGGTGCAGATGGGACACTGCCTTCTCAAAGCTCTTTCTCTCTGCCCGAAACAGATGTTTTTCCAGAAAAGCCAACTCTTCATTTTGAAACCGGGGTGGTGCCTCGTGATGCAGCCACACCGGTTCTTCCATCTCCACGCCGGCCTCCTCGCAGATCTTTGCCAGCGCGTGTATGGTCTTTTCACTGAAATAAAATAATTCCTCATCTGTGCCGCTCCCACCGGGCATCCGCGCAAAAGGCGGCGCATCCATGGTGACGGTCACGTGTACCTGCGGACAAACTTTCAAAAGCTCCCGCAGAAATGTGAGCTGCACCGGTGTGAAACCGGTAAAACCATCGAGATAAAAAATACCCTCCCGGAGCATCTTCGAGGACGGCACCAGCTCGCTTAACACATCAAGGATCTGCTCTGCCACCATAAAACGGCTCGACATTTCCTCATCAAAATAGGCAAAGATCCGTCCGATCTCCTGGCATTTGGCCGCAAGTCCCGGATACTCGTCCAGCTTTCCTTCCATGGAGGACAACTGCTCTGCCGTGACACCGTAGCCGATGCATTCCAGAAGCACCGATTTCAACTCATCAACAAAGCCTGCTTTGCGAAGATTTCTCTTAAAAAACGGGAACTCTTCCTCATGCTCCGCCAGCAGTTTCCGCAGGATCAGGGAGACCCCCAGATCTTCCAGAATCTCCTGCGGCTGAAAACCGCATTCATCAAACACCCGGTAAGCCAGGCGGTAAAAGCTCAGCACATCGATATTGAAATATCCGTGCCGCGCGTGACTCTCCACCAACTTTCTCTGCATTTCCAGACTGAACTGCTCCGGAACGATCATGTAACAATTCTGTTGTGGATTTTCTTCGGACAGACGGATGAGCTCCTCCAGCACATACTGCGTCTTACCCTGTCCGCTGCCCCCTGTAATAATCCTCAGCGACATGCCATCCTCCTGTCTTTACTCCCAGTGTGCCAGTTCATCCCGGAGTGTGGAGAGCAGTTCCTTTTCCGGAACCTTCCGCACGATCTCTCCTTTTTTGATCAGAAGTCCTTCCCCAACGCCTCCTGCGATACCGATGTCCGCTTCCTTCGCTTCACCCGGGCCATTGACCACACAGCCCATGACTGCCACTTTGATATTCAGATGGTCAAACTCCGCCGCCATCTTTTCCACCTCGTTGGCAAGAGAGATCAAGTCAATGTTCGTCCGTCCGCAGGTCGGACAGGAGACCACCTCGATGCCTCCTTTCCGAAGACCCAGCGTCCGAAGGATCAGCTTCGCCGACGCGATCTCATTGACCGGGTCGCCTGTCAGAGACACCCGGATAGTGTCGCCGATGCCCTCATGCAGGATGATACCGAGTCCCAGCGCGGATTTGATGTTGCCGGAGTAGACCGTTCCGGCTTCCGTGATCCCCACATGGAGCGGATACGGACACTGCGGCGCCAGAAGCTCGTGGGCGCGCACGCACATGAGCACATCGGAAGACTTGATGCTCACCACCAGGTTATCATACCCCATATCCTCGATCATCCTTACCTTATCAAGAGCGCTCTCCACCAGTCCCTCTGCCGTCACCTTTCCATACTTTTCAATAAGATTTTTCTCCAGAGAACCGCTGTTTACGCCGACACGGATCGGCACGCCGTATTCTTTTGCCTTATCGACCACCGCCTGCACCTTCTCTGCGGAACCGATATTGCCCGGATTGATCCGGATCTTATCCGCCCCGTTTTCAATGGCGGCGATCGCCATCCGGTAATCGAAATGAATATCCGCCACCAGCGGAATATGGATCTGCTTTTTGATCTCGCGCAGCGCTCTTGCCGCTTCCATATTCGGCACCGTGGAGCGGACGATCTCACATCCCGCCTTTTCCAGCGCGTGAATCTGTGCCACCGTCGCTGCCACATCCTCCGTTTTTGTATTCGTCATGGACTGGATCAGGATCGGGCTGCCCCCTCCGATCACGCGGTCGCCAATCCTTATCTTTTTCGTGTGTTCTCGATACATAGCTTCTTCTCCTTTTCTTCCTAAATCTTGTCTTTATGCTTCCAAACCGGCGGCCACCGGCTGTGACCGTTGGCCTTTTTCTCTACAAAAAGTCTCCCTGCCCGAAAATGTATTCGCACACGGTACACCAGTCAGAAGAAAAGACTGCCGCAGAATGGGAAGTTCTTTCTTTCCGCGCGGCTTTGTCTTCCGCTCATCAAAAAGGAAGCCGTCCTTCCGTTTTTCTTTCGCAGCAGTCTTGCTTTTTTCTTATGTTCATTATGTCATAAAAATATTTCGGATGTCGTTGGCCATGACAAATACCATGAAAGCCAGCAGAATGACAAGCCCCGCAAAATGGACCATGCCTTCCTTATCCGGGTCTATCTTCTTTCTCCGTATCATCTCGATGATGATGAACAGCAGTCTTCCTCCATCCAGCGCCGGCAGAGGAAGAAGATTCATTACTCCGAGGTTGGCGCTCAGCAGGATCGCAAAACTCGTAAGGCTCAGCGCCGCCGCGCCGATGCCGTAGACGATGGACTGTTCATAGGTATCCCCGATCATATTGACGATACCGACCGGTCCGGACATATCATTCATCGATGCCCTTCCACTGACCAGATATTTCAGACTCAAAAATGTGGATTTGATCTGGTAACGCACCTCCAGAAGACTGTATTTGAGCGTTCCCAGCGGTCCCACCTCCGTGTTATCCGTCATGGTCACACCGAACAGATAGGATCCATTTTCCAGATGGCGGTCCACCTCTACGGTATGCTTTTCTCCGCCCCGCTCGTAGGTGACCTCCACCTCCGGTCTCTCCGTGTGCATAAAATTATACAGACTGATCTCCCGGAAATTGTAGATACGGGAGTCATCCAGCCGCAGGATCCGGTCTCCCTCCTGAAGCCCCGCCTCATAGGCAGCGCTTCCCGGTTCCACCGTGCCAACGACCGCCGGGTCCGCTCCGCCAAAGCCCACCACAAAGAGGGCCAGCAAAAATGCCAGAATAAAGTTAAAAAACGGACCGGCAAAAATCACAGAAAACCGCGCCAGCGGAGACTTGCTTCCAAAGGCTCGCGGGTCGCTGCTCTCTCCGTCCTCCCCCAGCATGACACAACAGCCGCCGAAGGGCAGACATTTGATGGAGTATTTCGTCTCTCCTTTTCTGATACCAAAGAGCGTCGGCCCGATACCGATGGCAAACTCCTCCACACAGATCCCGTTTTTCTTCGCCAGGAGAAAATGTCCCAACTCATGTATGATGACGATCACGCTGAAAATCAATATTGCCAGAATAATTCTTAACATGCTTCATCCTTTCCTATTTTGTCCTCACAGGTAACAGACCTGCAAAGCAGGATTCTTTCTTGTTCCAGTCACAGAATCTTTTCGTCTTTTCTCTCACCCGATATAAGAATATACCCACTGCTCCGTGGCAAGGATCTCTTCCAGAGACGGATTTTCCTGCACCTGATGCGCGTCCATACATTTCTCTATCAACCGGATGATATCCAGATATCCGATCTCTCTCTTTAAAAACTTCGCCACTGCCTTCTCATTGGCCGCATTGAAGACAGTCGGCATGGTCCCCCCTGCTTTTCCGGCAGCAAGCGCCAGCGACAGTCCCCGGAATACTGTGTAATCCGGTTTCTCAAAAGTAATGCTCCTAAGGGACCCAAAGTCCAAACGGTCCCCCGCCAGACTTCTCCGCTCCGGATAAAAGAGCGCATACTCGATCGGCACCCGCATATCCGGCGTGCCAAGCTGCGCCAGTATGGCGCCGTCCGTGAACTGCACCATGGAATGAATGATGCTCTGCGGCTGCACCACCACCTCGATCTGGTCATAATCCACGTCGAACAGCCAGCGGGCTTCCATGACTTCCAGTCCCTTGTTGACCATGGTAGAGGAATCAATGGTAATCTTCTGTCCCATGGACCAGTTCGGATGCTTCAGGGCATCCTCCAGCGTCACTTTCTCAAGCTCCTCCAGCGTCTTTCCACGGAACGGACCGCCTGACGCCGTCAGCAGGATCTTATCCACGTCCTGCCGCCTGGATGCGTGCAGACACTGGAAGATGGCGGAATGCTCGCTGTCTACCGGAAGAATGGAGACTCCGTACTCCTTTGCCATAGGAATGATAAGATGTCCGGCTGTGACTAACGTCTCCTTGTTGGCCAGGGCGATATCTTTTCCCTGCCGGATGGCCTCCATCGTCGGAAGGATCCCCATCATGCCGACCACCGCCGTGACGACCACATCGCTCTCCTTCGCTCCCGCCACTGCCACAAGTCCATCCATGCCGCTCAACACTTCCACGCCGCTTCCGGCAAGCTCGTGCTTTAATTCCAACGCCAGCTTCTCGTCGGCGAGACTCACCAGCGACGGATGAAACTCCGCAATCTGTTCCTTTAATCTTTCTTTATTGTGTCCGGCCGCAAGCGCCGTGACACACAATTCCTCTTTATGCTCCCGCACCACATCCAGGGTCTGTGTCCCTATGGAACCTGTGGAGCCCAGTATCGCTATCTTTTTCATTGTAATCCTACCACCAGTACTAATAAATAATAAATGATCGGCGCCGTAAATATAATGCTGTCAAACCGGTCCAGTATACCGCCATGACCCGGAATGAGGTTGCTGTAATCTTTGATCTCGTAGTTTCGTTTTATGGCCGATGCACCGAGGTCGCCCACGATGCTGATCAGACCGCCCACCGCGCAGACGATGGCAAATACCGGGATCAGGTTAAAATCCGCCGTAATAAAATGTCTCGCGATGAGACCATAGAGCGCACCCAGAAGTCCGGCGCCGACCACGCCTCCCACTGCGCCCTCTATCGTCTTTTTCGGGCTCAGCACCGGCGACATCTTATGCCGCCCGAACAGCCGCCCGGCACAGTAGGCCAGTGTATCGTTGCCCCAGGCGCTCAGGAACACGAGAACGACCATGTAAGCGCCGTCCTCCAGGATCCGGATCCTGTAAATGCAGGACAGTGTTACTGTGACATAAATGATTGAAAAAAATGTGATCGCCACGCTGGATATCTCGTATTTTGGAAAGGTGAACACATACACGGAAAACATCACGATGAGAATGAGCAGCAAGAGCGGCAGTATATACTGATCCAGACTCAGAAGAAGCAGTATATAGTAAAGGATGGCTCCCGTATACGCCGTCACGCTCAGCGCGGACTTCTCGACATGGATCACCCGAAGTAACTCGTACATTCCTATGAGGGATATCCCCGCCGTCACAAGAAAGGTCAGCATCCCGCCAAAGTACAGGGTGATGACCGCAATGACAACAAGGATGATCCCGCTGATTAATCTCTGCTTAAACATAATTCTCCTCTCCGTCAGATTCCTCCGAATCGTCTTTCCCTTGTATTATAATACTCAATAGCCCGTATTAATTCCTGCTTGTTAAAATCCGGCCACAATACATCAGTAAAATAAAACTCGGTATACGCCAGCTGCCAGAGCATCCAGTTGGACAGTCTCTGCTCGCCGCTCGTGCGGATCATCAGATCCGGATCCGGCAGCTCTCTCGTATCCAGATAGGAGTTAAAAACCTCTTCCGTGATATCCTCCGGACGCAGCACATCCGCGCAGCAATCCGCCGCCATCCTTCGCATGGCGCGGACCATCTCATCCCGGCTGCCGTAATTGAGGGCAATCGTAAAATTAAGCCCTGTGTTGGCCGCCGACACTTTCTCCAGCTTCTCAATGGCCTCCCGGATATCCTCCGACAGTCTCGACTTCTCGCCGATCACCCGGACACGCATATTATTTTTGGTCGTGCGCTCAATACTGTCCACCAGATACTTCCGAAGAAGCTTCATCAGAGCGCTGACCTCTTTCTCCGGGCGGCTCCAGTTCTCTGTGGAAAATGCGTAGACCGTCAGGTACTTGATCCCCAGGTCCCAGGCGTCCTCACAGATCTGTTCCACCACCTTGGCGCCCTGCGAATGTCCCATATTTCTCGGCAGAAAGCGCTTCTTCGCCCAGCGCCCGTTGCCGTCCAGGATGATCGCCACGTGCTCCGGGATCTGGCACAGCTTTCCATTCAGTTCCTTTTCCATAATCTATCCTCCGGTTCTCTCTTCCTCTGTTGTCTGAAAGCTTCCTCCCGGGATGCTGCCCTTGGGAACACTGTCCGCGCAAAGAGCGCCTCCCGCGTCAAAAGAAAAACCAGGAAGCCAGTCATCCCGGCTGCCTGGTTTTCGAAAAAGCTTTCTCCATCCACATGCTCAAAACAAGGACTGCAGCAGATAACTCTTACACTGTCAGAATCTCCTGTGACTTCTTATCCATCGCCTCATCAACGACTTTAATGTACTTATCTGTCTCTTTCTGAACCTTGTTCTGCTCTGTCTTCAGTTCATCTTCCGTAATGTCGCCGTTCTTGTTCGCCTTTTTCAGGAAATCATTGGCGTCTCTTCTGATGTTACGGATCGCAACCTTTGCTCCCTCAGCCTTCTTCTTCACATCCTTCACCAGCTCTTTTCTGTGTTCCTCCGTGAGCTCCGGGAAGATCAGACGGATCATCTTACCGTCGTTCGTCGGATGGATACCCACATCGGACTGCTGGATCGCCTTCTCAATGGACTTGAGAAGAGAAGTCTCCCATGGCTGAATACAAAGAATACGCGGTTCCGGAACCGAGATATTACCTACCTGCTGAAGCGGTGTCGGTGTTCCGTAATAGTCTACCTTGATCTTATCGAGAACATGCGGGTTCGCCCTTCCTGCCCGGATCGAATTATATTCTTTCTCCAGATTATCCACGGACTTCTGCATCTTCTCCGTATATTTTTCTATCATAATGTAACCTCCTGCATCCTGTTTTTCCATTCTGTGCCAGCATCTCTCTTATCGAAAAATGTGGCTTTAAGTATACACATAATTTACATCAATCGCACAGTTTTGTCAACGCTTTTCCAGACGTTCAGACCGTCACATATGTTCCATTGAAACGACCATCCATCGCTGCCACGATACTCTCTTTTTCATTGAGCCCGAAAATAACCAGCGGCATCTTATTTTCCAGACACATGATCGTCGCCGTCAGGTCAATGACGCCAAGCTTTTTCGCCAGCACCTCATCCAGAGAGATCTCATCATACTTCACTGCGTTCGGATTCACCTTCGGATCGCTGTCATAGACGCCGTCGATGGCCTTTGCCAGCAGGATGGCATCCGCCTCGATCTCAATGGCGCGTAGCGCTGTCGCCGTATCTGTGGAAAAATACGGATGGCCGGTTCCGCCGGCAAAGAAAGTCACCGTACCTTTATTCAGTTCCGCCACAGCGTCATCTTTGGAAAACAGTTCCGTGAACGCGCCGCAGGTAAATGGTGTGTACACTTTCGTCTTCATGCCGACATGCCGGAACATGTCCGCCACGTAGATACAGTTCATGACAGTGGCGAGCATCCCGATCTGGTCCGCCTTTGTCCTGTCCATATTTTCGCTCGTTCTTCCTCTCCAGAAATTACCGCCGCCGATGACGATGGCTACCTGAACACCGGAATCCACCACCTGCTTAACCTGTCTTGCCACATCAAGCACCGTCGCCTCATCAAATCCGGTTTTCTTCTCTCCCGCCAACGCCTCTCCGCTGAGTTTCAATAATACACGGTGTAAACTTTTTAAATCTTTCATCTGGCCCTCCTGCTCTCTTCTTTTGTTATCCAACCTGCGCCATATCTGCCAATGTCTCCGTCACAATGTTATTCAATACGGTCCGGTTGATGTATGGTCTTGTGTAATAATCCACATAGCTGTCATAGTTGTCGGTGTTGTAGAACTCTTTAAAGTAGTCGGTGACTTCCTGATCGGTCGCCTCCAGGTTCTGCTCTTTGGCCACCTTGTCTGCGATCAGATAAGTCTTGACCATGGTTTCACAGTCGGCATAGTAAGCCTCTCTCATGGCCTCCTCATCTTCATATCCGCTGCTGGTCAGATAATCTTCCAGTGTCGCGCCCTGCAGGGAAAGACTCGCCTCCAGACCGTCAATCATCACATCAAGCTGCGGATTCACCAGTTCTTCCGGAATCTCCTCAAAAGTAGAGTTATCCATCATATATGACCAGACATAATTGTATTTCTTATTATTTTCCAGATTGGTCCGGATCTTCGTCCGCAGATCATCCACGGAAGTGTAGCCGTAAGCTTCCTGCAGATTTTCTTTGACAAAATCATCATTCAGTTCCGGAAGCTCTGTCTCGCTGATATAATTCAGGGTCACTGTAAAGACTGCATCCTTTCCGGCTACATCCTCAGACGCATAATCATCCGGGAATGTCACATTGACTTCCACTTCCTCGCCCGGCTTGTGTCCGATCAGCTGCTCCTCAAAATCATCAATAAAGGAACCGGATCCGATGGTCAGGTTTGCTCCCTCCGCGCTGCCGCCGTCAAACTCTTCCCCGTCTATGGTACCCACATAGTCGATATTGACCACATCGCCGTCTTTCACCGCCCGGTCTTTCACCTGCTTCTCTGTCTGGTAATTCTCCAGAAGAGCATCCACCTCGGTGTCCACCTCGCTCTCCTCCACGGCGATCTCACTCTCCGGGATCTCGATCGCAGAATAATCACAGAGCGTCACATAATCGCCGTTATTTTCACCGGCCAATGTGCCGTCCTCGTTCAGACCCTGGCTGTAATCCACCGTTGGTGTGGACTGGGTCTGTGTCTGTGCCTCCGTTGTCTGCTCCTGTGCTGTATCGTTCTCTTTGCTGTTTCCACAACCGCCCATCATGGCCGCTGCCAGAGCCAGCGCCAGGCTGACCGCAAATACTTTTTTTCTCATATCGTTGTTATTCCTTTCTTCCCGCCTTTATCGGCTGTTTTCTTTGCTAAATATCGGGGAACTCCTTCCCCATTTTCCTCTCTCATGCCCTGAGCTCTTCAAGGATCTCTCTTTCCAGCGGCTCCGCAATGACACCGCCCTGCACGATAGCCTTTCTGGCATAATAAAGCGCCTCAGGCAGAGACGCGTCCACGCCCTTTCCTTCTTTATACAGCAGGGCAAGACTGTAACAAGCCATCCGATAATCCGCCATCTCCACCGCATTTAAAAAACAGGCGGCGGCCTCCGTATACTGTCCGGAGTGGTAATACTTCGTCCCCATCTGGTACATTTTCTTCGCCTTCGGCAGAGCTTCCTCCTTTGCCTTCTCCTGTTCCAGCTGGTACGCCCTCGCGATCTTTCTGGCCTTCACCACCGTCTTCTCATACTTGGTGTTCACCGCATACGAGCCGTCTTCCTTCTTTAAAAGAAGAGTCTGGGTCGCCAGTCCCTCCAACAGATACTTCATATATGTGGAAAGTTCTTCCAACGGCACCGTCGTATTCACGATCCGTTCCGTCCGGGCAACATCCACGACATGATTCTCCTTCAGCGGAAGCTGTCCGACAAAAAAAACGGAATGCTTCATCACATTCTTTTTCTCCTCCGTATCCGAAGCATCCTGAACCATCTGATACATATTTAAAATATTCTCTTTGGTGAGTGTCCTGCCATCCATCATGGCGTCAATTTTTGACTGTTCCAATATCCTGTCCTCCTGACAACTGTTTCCTGTGCATGGGTATCTGCGGCTCTTGATCCGTCTGCAAATACAACAAAATTATATTGCATTCCCCAGCAATTGTCAATCAGCTTCCCCGGATATTCCCTCTTTCGTACCCCTGTCCCTGTCTGTCACCGGGCGACAGCCAGACAGGCATCCACCAGGATCAGGCGGACACACTCTTCCCCGGCATCCTCCGCCCTCTCACAGGAGACACAGATCCTGTACTCCCCGCACTGCGTGTCATAAAAGCCCTCGCCGGACAGACAGCAGACCTGCCGCAAATCTCTTGTCAGTCCCTCGCCCGTCCTCTTTAACAGACTTTCCTTCCGACTCCAGATCGTGATAAAGCGGATATCTCTCTCCCGCCCTTCCACAGAGAAAATGTACTCCTGCTCCTCCGGAGAGAAAAACCGGCGCACCATGGACGGACGGCAGGGCATAATCTTCTGTATATCACAGCCGATTTCCCGCTCCCCCACAGCGCAGAGGACATACTCCCCCGAATGCGACAGATTAAAATGCATTCCGTCACAATACGGCTTCCCGTGCGCCCCATACCGGACCGGTGCCTCCGGCGAAACTCCTTCCTCCCGAAGCACATACCGCAGTAGCCATCCCGCCCCGGCACTGTTCTTTCTGTCCTCCGGCTGCAGCGGCGAAATCGCCTTCTTCCACCGTCCCGCCGGCAACAGCTCCGCCCACTCCGGGTGCTCTCTCGGGTCTTCCAGCTCCCGCGTCCCCATCAAATACAGACGCACCGGCTCTCTGCCCGTCACCTTCCGGTCAGCGCTGCCTTTTCTGACTGCAGCACCCCTCCGTCCAACCTGTCACTCTTTCTCCTGATCATTGCCATGTTCAGTTCCTTTCACATTCTTTTATTTGCATTCTTTATTGATAATATACGTTGTATGCCATGCCTGTATTATTATATACGGGAAAAGGTTTGTCAATTGTAAAGTGGGGAGAAGGAAAGAAAGAGGAAGAAATACTATAAATGGAGAGATAATAAAAAAGAGACCGCTGCATATCTGATTGAAAGCCCTTACAATTAAATACATTTATATGTCTTTTGTTCTCGGCTAGTAATCATCTATACAACAGTCTCTACTCAATTACAGA
>DSLMC04102__coassemble_1023_pt1 | contig 19776 bp, 20 predicted proteins | sample DSLMC04102__metabat2_low_PE_027 | metagenome-assembled genome bin DSLMC04102
TAAAAAAACAGGTTGACTTTTTATTAGAAAGAGATATGATTAAAACAACAAAAGCTGGACTACAACTTTTGCCATTTTCAAATAAAAAATGAAAAAGGAGGTTGTAAAAACTGCAAAAAAGACAAATAAGTGATTTGAGTTTCTAAGAAGAAAACAACGAAGGAGGATATGCCGGTGGAAGCGCTCGTAGAACAATTGATGGAAGAATTGAATTGCGAGACCGTCTTTACAATCCCGGTACTGGGAGGGATCCCCGTATCAGAGGCTGTTGTCGTATCCTGGATCATCATGGCTGTTTTATTTCTGGTCTGCATCATCTTCGTCAGAGGATTTGATGTGATGCACCCGGGCAAAAAGCAGCTTGTTTTGGAAACTGCCGTTTCCGGTATTTACCGTTTCTTTGACGGGATACTGGGAAAAGACGGAAGAGAGTATGTGCCGTATCTCATGGCTGTCGCCATCTATGTGGGCTGTGCCAATCTGATCGGGCTTTTTGGTTTCAAGCCGCCGACAAAGGATATCAATGTGACGGCTGCCCTGGCGCTGATGAGTATCGTGCTCATTGAGCTGGCCGGTATCCGGAAGCGCGGCGGGAAAGGATGGGTGAAGAGCTTTGCGGAGCCGATCGCCATCGTCGCCCCGATCAATGTGCTGGAGATCTTTATCCGGCCGTTATCTCTGTGTATGCGACTGTTTGGAAATGTACTCGGTTCCTTTGTCATCATGGAGCTTATCAAGCAGGTCGTACCGGCAGTCGTGCCAGTGGTATTCAGCGCATATTTCGATATCTTCGACGGCATCATTCAGGCATACGTGTTTGTGTTCCTGACAGCGCTGTTTGTAAAGGAAGCAATTGAATAAGTTTTTCCACAAAACAGGTAAGACGGTGAGAGGGCGGAAAGCCCTGCGTATCGCGAAAACCAGTAAAAACAAAAATAAAACGAAAGTAAAAGGAGAAATATATTATGGCAACATTATTAGTAGCAATTGGAGCAGGTATCGCAGTATTAACAGGTCTTGGAGCAGGTCTTGGTATCGGAAAAGCAACCTCTTCCGCAGTGGATGCGATCGCAAGACAGCCGGAGGCAGAGGGCAAGATCAGCAAATCCCTTCTTTTAGGATGTGCGCTGGCAGAGGCAACCGCTATTTACGGTTTCGTTATCGCTTTATTGATCATCCTCTTTTTGGGATAATAAAATTTTGAATGCAGGTGAGGGTATATGCTTAGTTTAGATGCATGGACAATATTTTTTACTGTTCTGAACGTACTGGTCTTATTTATAGGCCTGAAGGTCTTTCTGTTTAAGCCGGTGCTGAACATCATCCGTCAGAGAGAAGAAATGATACAGAATCAGCTGGCGGAGGCCGCGGACAGAGAGAAGCAGGCGGAACAGTTAAAAAATGATTATCAGGAAAGATTAAAGAACGCCGACCAAAAGGCAGAAGATATCATTGCCATGGCAAAGAACAGAGCGGCCGAAGAGCGGAGCCTTGCCGTTGCCAGAACAAAAGAAGAGACAGATAAGATGCTTGCGAGAGCGAGAGAAGAGATCCGCATGGAGCAGGAGCTGGCAAAGAAAGAGGTGGAGGCTGACGTGGCCATGCTGGCCATGGAGGCAGCAAGAAAGATTTTAAAGACAGGTGATGTTCATGATGCAGCAGGCAATTAATTATGCGAAAGCATTGTATGAGCTTATTCCCGACAAAGACGCAGTGGACGCGGTGAAAGAAATGTTCACCGGGACTCCACTGCTCGCAAGAGTGCTGGAAGATCCGATGGTCTCTTTAAAGAAAAAGCATCAGATCATCGAGGACCTGGCCCGGAAAACAGAGCTTGCAGGGCATCTGAAGAACTTCCTGAAATACTTGTGTGACCACAGGGATGTGCATATGCTTCCGGCAATCGCAGAGGAGTACGATGCGCTGTGGGAGGAAAAACATAACATATTACAGGCGACGCTTCTGTATGCAAGGTCTCCGGAAGAGAGAGAGTTGGATGAAGCCAAAACATTTCTTAAGAAGAAATATCCGGATAAGGAGATTCATACAACGCTCTGTATTCAGGAAGAACTGCTGGGCGGGCTCTGTATCCACGTCGGACATACGGAATACGACTGGAGCTATGAAGGTCGGTTAAAAGAGCTTGAAAGAAAGTTAACAGTGAGGTGAAGATTGTGGGTGCAATCAGTGCGACAGATATTATATCCATTATCCGCAGTGAGATAGAGAATTATGACTGGGACATGGAAAGCCGGGAGACTGGAAAGGTCATCTGGGTGGGAGACGGCATTGCCACGATTTACGGCATTGACCACGCCATGTACGGTGAGATCATCGTCTTTGAGAACGGAGTAAAAGGAATGGTACAGGATATCCGGGAAAATGAGATCGGATGTATCCTGTTTGGTAAAGATACCGGGATCAAAGAGGGAACAAAAGTAACAAGAACAAAGAAGAGAGCCGGCATTCCGGTGGGCGACGGTTTTATCGGAAGAGTCATCAACGCCCTCGGCGAACCGATTGACGGAAAAGGTGAGATCAAAGAAGAAGGATACCGTCCGGTAGAAGAAGACGCGCCGGGCATCATCGACAGACAGCCGGTCGATACGCCGATGGAGACCGGTATTCTGGCTATTGACTCCATGTTCCCGATCGGACGGGGACAGAGAGAGCTGATCATCGGTGACCGGCAGACCGGAAAGACATCCATCGCCACAGATACCATCTTAAATCAGAAAGGAAAGGATGTTATCTGTATCTACGTTGCGATCGGGCAGAAGGCGTCCAGCGTGGCAAAACTTGTCTCCATGCTGGAAAAACACGGCGCCATGGATTACACGATCGTGCTCAACTCCACGGCCAGCGACCCGGCATCTTTGCAGTATATCGCTCCGTATGCCGGCACAGCTCTGGGCGAGTACTTTATGCACAAAGGAAAAGATGTCCTGATCGTATATGACGATCTGTCCAAGCATGCGGTGGCATACCGTGCCATCTCCCTGCTTCTGGAGCGTTCTCCGGGCCGTGAGGCGTATCCGGGTGACGTCTTCTACCTGCACTCCAGACTGCTGGAGCGTTCCAGCCATCTGAGTGATGAGCTGGGCGGAGGTTCCATCACTGCGCTGCCGATCATCGAGACGCAGGCCGGTGATGTATCCGCGTATATTCCGACAAACGTCATTTCCATCACAGACGGACAGATTTTCCTGGAGAGCAACCTCTTTAACGCAGGTATGCGTCCGGCGGTCAATGTCGGACTGTCCGTATCCCGTGTGGGCGGCGCAGCGCAGACAAAGGCCATGAAAAAGGCGTCCGGAAGTATCCGTATCGATCTGGCACAGTACAGGGAGATGGAAGTATTTACGCAGTTTGCTTCGGATCTTGATGAGGCGACCAAAGCGCAGCTGAAACACGGAAGTGTTCTCATGGAGCTGTTAAAGCAGCCGCTTGGCTCTCCGCTGTCTCTGTGGGAGCAGGTAGTGACACTCTGTTTTGCCAACGACGGCGTATTCGACAAGGTAGAGACAAAGAAGGTCAAAGAATACCAGAGAGAGATCCTCGATTATATGAGCGTGCATTATAAAGAGCTCTGCGACACCATCGAAAGAGAAAAGGCGCTGACAGAAGAAGTGCAGAGCGGACTGAAAGAAGCGGAAGCGCAGTTTCAGACCACGCAGACAGAATAATGAGAGATAAGCGGGTGTTTGTATGGCAAATATGAAAGAAATCCAGGAGAGAATGAAAAGTATCCGTGATACGATGAAGATCACGAATGCGATGTATATGATTTCCTCCTCCAAATTAAAAAAAGCGAGAAAAAGCTTAGAGGATACGGAGCCGTATTTCTATACGCTGCAATCAACAATGGCCCGTATTCTCCGCCACATTCCCGAGATGGAAGATGTTTACTTTGAGAGTCCTGCCAGAGAGAAAAAACAGGAAGATATCCGGGCAGGATTTATCGTGGTAACTGCCGACAAGGGAATGGCAGGCGCCTATAACCACAATGTGATCCGGCTGGCAGAGGAAGAGATGGCAAAATATAACGATCCCCGTCTGATGGTCATCGGAGAACAGGGCAGACATTATTTTGAGCAGAAGAGCAAGGACATTTATAAAGAGTTCCGCCATACGGTACAGAGTCCGACTCTGCACCGTGCCAGAACGATTCGGAATGAGATCCTTTCCCATTATCTGAATCATGAGCTGGATAAGATCTTTATCGTTTTTACCAGACAGGTCAATGCGATGAAGACAGAGGCGGATATCATGCAGCTTCTCCCTCTGAAAAAGGCGGACTATAAGATGCCGATCCCTCCGGGTATCACCGTGTCGGAACTGCAGCTTCGTCCTTCGCCGAACGAGGTGATGGATAAGATCGTGCCAAACTATATTGTGGGATTTATATACGGAGCTCTGGTTGAGGCTTACTGCAGTGAGCAGAGTTCCAGAATGGCAGCAATGGAATCAGCGACATCCAGTGCCAAAGATATGCTTCATGAATTAGATATTCTCTATAATCGTGTGCGTCAGGCAGCGATCACCCAGGAGATCACAGAGGTGATCGGCGGTGTCCGGGCACAGAAAAAGAAAAGAAAATAAAAATACGATCGAGAGGAGGCCACAAATTGAACATCGGAAAGATCGTGCAGGTTATGGGACCTGTTGTGGATGTGGTATTTGAAGATCAGGATCTTCCGGCCATCGAGGATGCGCTGGAGGTTGATAATAATGGAAAAATCAGTGTCATGGAAGTGGCACAGCATATAGGAAACAATGTAGTGCGCTGCATCATGCTTGCGCCAAGCGAAGGTCTGCACCGGGATATGGAAGTGCGGGCGACAGGAAGCGGCATTCGGGTCCCGGTCGGAGAGCAGACGCTGGGACGTCTTTTTAACGTCCTCGGACAGGCGATTGACGGTGATGCGCAGCCGGAAGGTGAAAAATGGGTCATTCACAGGGATCCACCTTCCTTTGAGGAACAGAGTCCTGCCGTTGAGATCCTGGAGACAGGTATCAAGGTTATCGACCTGCTGGCGCCTTACGCAAAGGGCGGTAAGATCGGTCTGTTCGGCGGTGCCGGTGTCGGTAAGACCGTGCTGATCCAGGAGCTGATCCGAAACGTGGCGACAGAGCACGGCGGATATTCTATCTTCACCGGCGTCGGTGAGCGTTCCAGAGAGGGAAATGACCTCTGGAGAGAGATGAAGGAATCCGGTGTTCTGGCAAAGACCGCCCTGGTATTCGGACAGATGAACGAACCGCCGGGAGCCCGTATGCGTGTGGCAGAGACCGGACTGACCATGGCGGAGTATTTCCGTGATGAGAAGAATCAGGATGTGCTTTTGTTTATCGATAACATTTTCCGTTTCACACAGGCCGGTTCCGAGGTATCCGCTCTGTTGGGACGTATGCCGTCAGCCGTCGGTTATCAGCCGACACTGGCAACGGAGATGGGCGATCTGCAGGAAAGGATCACTTCCACAAAGAACGGTTCCGTTACTTCTGTGCAGGCGGTCTACGTGCCTGCCGATGACCTGACGGACCCGGCTCCGGCCACAACGTTCGCGCATCTGGATGCGACGACGGTACTGTCCAGAAAGATCGTGGAACAGGGTATTTATCCGGCGGTTGACCCGCTGGAATCCACTTCCCGTATTCTGGAGGCAGACGTGGTTGGGGAGGAACACTATGCCGTGGCGAGAAAAGTACAGGAGATTCTGGAAAAATACAGAGAGCTGCAGGATATCATCGCAATTCTCGGTATGGAAGAGATTTCCGATGAGGATAAGATCACGGTATATCGTGCCAGAAAGATTCAGAAGTTCCTGTCCCAGCCGTTCCATGTGGCAGAGCAGTTTACCGGCATTCAGGGTGTCTATGTGCCGTTAAAAGAAACGATTCGCGGCTTCAAGGCTATCATTGACGGAGAGATGGATGAATATCCGGAGAATGCGTTCTTCAATGTGGGAACCATCGAGGATGTGAAGAAGAAAGCTAAAGAGCTCGAAGCACAGCAGACAGCGTAGAGTCCGGGAGGTGTTCGGATGGCAAATTCATTTTATCTGCAGATCCTGTCGGTGAATCGTCAGTTTTTCTCCGGCCGCTGTGAGGCCCTGATTTTTCAGGAAGAGGACGGTGAGCGGGAGATTCAGGCTTATCACGAGAACATGATCATCGCTGTGCATGAGGGTGAGATCCGTTTTCGCCCGGAAGGCAGTGAAGAATGGCTGTACGGCGTTGTCGGCGTCGGCTTTGTCCAGATTGCCAACAACAGAGTGACGCTTCTGGTGGAGACCGCGGAGAATCCGGACGAGATTGATATCCGCCGGGCGGAGGAGGCAAAGGAACGTGCCCTGGAACAGCTTCGTCAAAAACAGAGCATTCAGGAGTACTACCGGAGCAGCGCTTCCCTTTCCCGTGCCATGTCCAGACTGAAGGTGGCCAAACGGTTCCGTCACTAAGTGCGGACCTGTTGATGTTCGGCGCGTCGTCCCCTCTGTTTGCGGTATGGGGATCAGGTGTGAGGTCTGCTGTCACCGTTACAGGAGATACAAAAGAGAGAAGAAAGAAAATAGAAAAATACAGATTCCCGGCGCAGTCTGTGCACTGCGCCGGGGTGTAAACGAGAGAGCATTTGTGTGCTCTCTTTTTTTGTTGTACAGGAAATTGTGTTCCTGTGCAATAAAAACGCTCCGAGAGGATCGCACTGCGTCGAGAATCCGTTCCCCGTGAGAAAATAGAGGTGCTTTGTGTAAAGAAAAACAATTATTTTTACATTTGATAAAATAAATAAATAAAAATTCAATTAAAATACAAATGTAAAATAATCACTGAAAAAATGATAAAATAATCAACTTTTTTTATTGACAATGACAGTGGACTGCCGTATAATCAGAAGAAAGGAGGGGGAAGGGATGAAAAAGGTTGTGGACGATGTCCGGCTGATGACCAAAGTATGTGATCTGTATTATAATCAGAATGTCAGTCAGCAGCAGATCGCCTCCATGCTGAGCCTCTCGAGGCCGACGGTTTCCCGTCTTCTTTCTTCGGCCAGAGAGCGGGGGATCGTGCAGATTTCTGTCTCTAATCTGGATTTGATCCGGTACTGGGAGATGGAGCGGAAGCTGGAAGAGATGTATGGCCTGAAAGAGGTCCTCATCGTGGATTCGGTGGAGGATGCGGACGAGCAGAAGAAGCTGATCGGCAGAGCTGCCGGACAGTATGTGGAGAACACGATCCGGGACGGGGATGTGGTGGGGCTGTCCATGGGTTCCACTCTGTATCAGGTGGTCGCGCACATCATGCATCCCGCGGCGGACCATGTCACATTTGTTCCTCTGATCGGAGGGATGGGGCAGCTTCGGATGGATCTTCATGCGAATTATCTGGCAGAGACGCTAGCGTACATTTATGACGGACGATTCGTGCCGCTGCATGCGCCGGCGCGTGTGTCCGGGACGAAGATCCGGGAGCAGTTCATGAAGGAAGAGAGCCTGGCGGAAGCATTTCGCTGCGCGAAGCATCTGAATATGGCTCTGGTTGGTATCGGAGATCCCTATGATATCCATTCGTCTATTATGGCTACCGGCTATTTTAAGGAGAATGAGAAAGAGTCTCTGCGGGCGAGGAACGCAGTGGGGGATATCTGCATGCAGTTTTATAATATAGAAGGAGATACTGCTCCGTTTCAGAAAGATAATAATGTTATCGGTATTGACATACACCGGCTGCGGGATGTTCCGTATTCCGTCGGCATTGCGGGAGGGATGGATAAGCTTGCTGCGATACAGGGTGCTGTCAGGGGACGATACATTAACATATTGATTACAGACATCCGGTGTGCCAGAGCGCTGGCTGCCGGGGATGCCTGCCAGGATTAAAGGAGGTATATAACCATGAATGAGATTCTTAACATGAACATTAACGAGATGCCGCAGACAGAGTTTGACTGTTCCTGCGGACGCCATCACAATTTCAGCGTCCACGCCATGGAGATCCGCAAGGGCGCCATTGAAGAGCTGCCGAAGATGGCCGCTCCGTTTAAAGATGGAAAGGTTCTGGTAGTTTTTGATAACCATACTTACAAAGTAGCGGGAAAGAAAGCGGTAGAGTTGCTGAAGGCAGACGGTTTTAATGTAAAAGAGCTTCTCTTTGATACCGGTGATGATATTCTGATCCCGGATGAGAAGACGCTGGGAAGAATCCTCCAGGAGCAGGATCTTGACACAAAGCTGATGGTCGCTGTCGGTTCCGGTGTTATCAATGACTCTGTGAAGTTTGTCACCTCCCGTACCGGACTTCCATACATCATTGTAGCTACAGCGCCGTCCATGGACGGTTATGTGGCAGATGGCGCTCCGATCATCTCCCACGGATACAAGTATTCCCCACAGGCACATCTGACCTACGGACTGATCGGTGATACCGATATTCTCCAGACTGCGCCGCAGGATCTGATCCAGGCAGGTTATGGTGATGTGATCGGCAAGATCACTGCCATCGCTGACTGGGATCTGGCAGTGAAGGCAAACGGCGATTACCGCTGTGATACCTGCGTGACTCTTGTAAAGCGCGCGCTGGACAAATGTTTTGACAAGGCGGAAGGTCTGAAGACGAGAGACGCGGAGTCCCTGGGCGCTCTTCTGGAAGCGCTGACACTGACCGGCGTCGCCATGGCCCTTGTAAACATTTCCCGCCCGGCATCCGGAGCAGAGCATATGTTGTCCCATTTCTGGGAGATGGATTACATTGCCCGTGGTTTGAATCCGAACCATCACGGTATCCAGGTTGGCGTGGCAACTCCGGTCATCGCCCGTTTCTTTGAAGAGCTGGAGGATATCCTTCCGGAAGGGACAAAAGAGCTCTGTCCGTCCGCAGATGAGATCAAAGCACTGCTGGAGAAAGGTGGCGCTCCGACCAGCCCGAAGGAGATCGGTATCGACAGAGAACTGTTCCGTCAGAGCCTGTTAAAAGGTTATACCGTTCGTCCGAGATACTCCGTTATGCAGTTTGCCAAAGACAACGGCCGTCTGGAAGAGATCGCGGAGAAGATCACAAAAGAGATTTACGGATAAGAGGTACATATTATGATGAAAAAAGAAGAAGCGCTCAAGGGTGTGAAGTTATTTGTTCTCGACATGGACGGTACTGTATATCTGGGCGACCAGCTCATCGACGGCGCGCTGGATTTTATCCACGATGTGGAACAGTCTGCGGACAGAGATTTCATCTTTTTCACGAACAACGCTTCCCGGGTACCGTCTGTGTATGTGGAGAAGCTTCATAAACTGGGACTGGATGTGGACGAGAGCAAGGTAGTGACTGCCGGCGATGTCTGCGCGGAGTTTCTGAAAGTGAACTATCCGGGAGCCAGAGTGTACTTAAACGGCACGCCGGTTCTCGAGGAGAACTGGAAGGCGAAGGGGATCCACCTTGTGAAAGAAGATCCGGATGTGGCTGTGCAGAGTTTTGATACGACTCTCACTTATGAGAAGCTGGACCGCATCTGTCATTACGTGCGAAACGGAGTGCCGTTTATCGCCACACACATGGATACCAATTGTCCGACCGAGTACGGATTTATGCCGGACTGCGGCGCCATGTGCAGTCTGATCACAGATTCCACCGGAGTGAAGCCTCGTTTCCTCGGCAAGCCGTGGAAGGAGACGGTGGACATGGTGGCGGAGATCACCGGTTACAAGGCAGAGGAGATGGCCTTCGTGGGCGACCGTCTCTATACGGATGTGGCGACCGGCGTCAATAACGGGGCGAAGGGATTTCTGGTACTCACCGGTGAGGCGGACATGCAGACGGTGGCAGAATCCGACGTGGAACCGACCTGCATTTACGATTCGCTGAAAGAAATGCGCAAATATCTATAATTATTGTACAAAATCACCAAAGGTTGTGGTATACTTATAAGTACCTAAGGCTTTGGAGATTTTCCGGGGCTTACCCCTCATAGAAAGGAGATAAAAACATGAAGATTGTATTTGGATGTGACCCGAACGCGGAAGAATTTAAGCAGCAGTTAATGGAGTATGTAAAAGGACTCGGACACGAAGTGACAGATTTTGGAAGCGATGATCCGATCTACGCGAACGTTGCGATCAAATGTGCAAAGGCAGTCGCTGCAAAAGAATATGACAGAGGAATCGTTGTGTGCGGAACCGGTATCGGCGTTTCCATCGCAGCCAACAAGGTAAAAGGCGCGTATGCCGCTTGCATCCATGATGTATATCAGGCACAGAGAGCGGAGCTTTCCAACCATGCCAATATCATCACCATGGGTTCCCAGGTGATCGGCATCGAGCTGGCAAAATGTCTCGTAAAAGAGTATCTTTCCTGCACTTATGATCCGAACTGCAGATCCAAAGACAAGGTACAGAGAATTATTGATTTTGAGAGCGAAGAGCAGTAAAAGAACATAACCTTTATTGAGAAAAGAAAATGATTTCCGTTTCCGTTGGATTTTTGGCTTTTCTGACGGAAGCGAAAATAAATAAAAGAATTATAACGGAGAAGGGAGTCTAATTATGGCAGAATATTTAATGGGTATTGACGCAGGTACGGGTAGTGTGCGTGTTGCGCTCTATGATTTCCGGGGACAGAACCGTGCTTATCATATCGAAGAGTACGCGACCACCTATCCGAAGAACGGATGGGCAGAGCAGGATGACAAGGGCTGGTGGGCAGCGCTCACCAAAGCGATCCCGGAATGTATCAAGAAGGCAGGTATCGGGCCGGACAACATCGCTGCGATCACCTGTGACGCGACGACCAATACCCTCGTTTACCTCGGCGAAGATGATGAGTCCGTTCGTCCGCCTATCCTCTGGATGGACGTTCGTGCAACAGAAGAGGCGTCTTTCATCGATGAGATCCGTGACGATTATGAGGCGACCAGATTCTACAAACCGAGCTTCCGTGCCGACACCATGGTACCGAAGTGTATGTGGGTGAAGAAACATGAGCCGGAGAACTGGGCAAAGACCAAGACCATCATGGAGTTTGAGGACTGGTTAAACTGGAAACTGACCGGAAAGAAGAGCGTTTGTATGTCCATCGCCGCATTCCGCTGGAATTACGATGACAAGAATGGCGGATATCCGGTAGACTTCTACAATGCGGTAGGTCTTGACGATGTCATTGATAAGTTCCCGAAAGATATGTACAGAGTCGGCGAAGTCATCGGAAATGTCAGCCGCGAGGCAGCGCAGATCTTCGGACTGAGCACGAAGACGGTCGTTGTGGAAGGTACTGCGGATTGTAACGCATGTATGTTCGGCGTTGGCGGCGTTCGTCCAAACGGTATGACGCTGATCGGAGGAACTTCCACCTGTCTTCTTGGCCTTTCCGAACAGGATTTCCATGTAAACGGTGTAAACGGAACCTATCCGAACTGTATGTACGAGGGAACCAGCCTTCTGGAAGGCGGACAGACCGCAGCCGGTTCCATCCTTACCTGGTTCAGAAATAACCTTCTTCCTGGTACCTGGGCACAGGAAGCCATGAATAAGGATATGAATATCTACGATTACATCACAGAGAAGGCAAAAACCGTGCCGATTGGCTGTGACGGACTTGTCATGATGGATTACTTCCAGGGCAACCGTGCGCCGTACTCCGATTCCAAAGCCCGTGGTATGTTCTGGGGTCTTTCCATCGGTACAACTACCGCACATCTGGCAAGAGCCATCTACGAAGGCGTTGCTTACGGCGCAAATCACTGTATCGTCAGCATGAAGGAAGCCGGCTATGACGTAAAAGAGATTTATGCCTGCGGTGGTCTGGCACTGTCTGATTTTTGGATGCAGATGCATGCGGACATCATCGGTGTTCCAATGTATACGACCGTAGAGAACCAGAGCGCAGGTTGTCTGGGTGACTGTATCATCGCAGCGACCGGTATCGGCGTTTACTCGAGTTTCGCAGATGCAGCGGACAGCATGGTCCGTGTGGACAAAGAGTACATCCCGAATATGGAAGCGCACAAAGAATATCAGTTCTACATGGAGCGCTACATGGAGACATGGCCGCAGATGCGCGAGATCGTACATAAGACTGTAAACCATAATAATAAATAATTGTTGCCCTATGCCGTCCGGCGTCAGCCGGTGACATGGCGGTAAAATAAGGGAAGGCTGTCACATAAAGTGTATTTTATGGGGCAGCCTTTTCCTTTTGAAATGATTTTTCCATAAAAAACAGATGCGCCTATATAAAATAGAAGAAATTTTTTCTCTCACAATCCATTTTATAAAAAGCAAAAAATGTAGAAAAATTACAAGAAAACAGGCAGGAGGACAGACATGAACGCAGAACTGGAATTTATGATCAGGGAGAATTATTCTTCTCTTCGCAAATCGGAAAAGAAAGCGGCGGACTTTTTGCTGCAGTATGAGGGGGAAGGACGGGAGCTGACGCTGGATCAGTTTGCCATTGGCGCCGGCGTCAGCCAGCCGACAGTGCTGCGGTTCATACGGGCGCTCGGCTATCAGGGATTTAAAGACTTTCGGTACGAACTGGTAAAAGAGGAAGACGAAAAGGAGAGCGGATACTTCCTCTATGGGTCATCCATTTCCAGAGAAGACACCATCGCGGAGCTGCCGGCCAAACTGATCGGGACGGCCATCGGGCAGTTGAAGGACGCGCTGAAAAGTATCTCTGCCGCCCAGCTGGAAAAAGCGGTGCGGGCGATCACCGGCGCAAGGAAAATCGCCGTGTTTTACGTGGAAAATTCCGCCTGTACTGCCAGCGATCTGGTGACAAAGCTCATGTATCTCGGCATTGACTGCTGTTCATACCCTGACGTTTATTTGCAGACAGTGAGCGCGGGTAATCTGACGGAAGAAGATCTGGCCATCGGCATCTCCTATTCCGGCTGTTCCGTCAGCACGGTGGACGCCATGCGGATGGCGAAAAAGGCGGGCGCCAAAACGATGGTCATCACCAATTTTGAAAACACTTTGCTGGAGAAATATGCGGATATTGTTCTGATCACAAGCGGACAGCAATTCATTTACGGGGACGCTATTTATTCGAGAGTGTCGCAGCTTGCGGTGGTCGATATGATCTACACCGGTATCCTCCTGAGCGACTATGAGAAATATACGGCCATTCTGGACCGGAGCAGCAAGGCGATCCAGAAGCAGGCCTATGAGACGCCGCCGGAAAAATAAAAGGCGAATGCTGCGGACAGCAAACTTTTACAGAGATTTTGTTGCATAAAGCCTTTCCCGGAGCTGTACGATGTCGCATTTTGTATAAAAACAAGTATATATTTTTCGAGAATTATGTAGAATTTCTACAACTTTTTTACATTTAATTTACAAAACTTTCTCCGAAACATGATAGAAAGGCATTTTATTCCTGTGTTATCATGCGGTTGTTTCACAAAGCGGACACGGCTGTCAGACGAGACGAAGGTGGACTCTGACAATCAGCCATAAAAGCTGTGCCGGAACGTTGGTTTGGTTTAAAAAAGGAGAAAGTTATGCTGGAAATTAGAAATCTTAAGAAATCATATGACGGAGTGACAATCTTACATGACATCAATTTAAGTATCGAAGACGGCGAGATTGTCTCCATTCTGGGTCCTTCCGGATGCGGAAAGACCACCTTATTAAATCTGATACTCGGCCTCACGGATGCCGATGAGGGCGAGATTCTCTTTCAGGGAAAAAATGTGCTGGACATTCCGATGGAAGCGAGAGGTTTTAACATCGTATTCCAGGATTACGCGTTATTCCCGAATCTGAACGCCTACAAAAACATCACCTACGGATTAAAAAATAAGCCGGATATCTCCACGAAGCAGGAAGTGGAAGATATGATCGATCTGCTGGGGCTCCGCGAGCATCTGGATAAAAAGATCGAGCAGCTCTCCGGCGGACAGAAACAGAGAGTGGCTCTGGCAAGGACTATGGTCATGAAACCGAAGATCCTTCTTCTGGACGAACCGCTTTCCGCACTGGACGGTGTTATCAAAGAATCCATCAAAGATAAGATCAAACAGATCGCAAGAGAGTTTAAGCTCACGACGATCATCGTAACCCATGACCCGGAAGAAGCGCTGACCTTATCGGACAAGGTGCTGATCGTCAATAATGGTACGATCTCTCAGTTCGGCGCGCCGGATGAGATCATCCAGACGCCGGATAATGAGTTTGTCAAAGAATTCATCCTCAATCAGCTTGTCATCAAGAAAAACAATATCTTCACTCTGTTTAGCCAGGGGATGGAACCCCGGGTGGCGATGTAGGCAGCAATGATTCCGGAACGGGAAAGAGTCCGGTATTTTGATAAAGAAAAAATTCATGATGATATAAGGTGAAAAACAATGAGTACACAGAGAAAAGAAAAAGAGATTAAAGGGATTTTTGTGGTCGTGATCGCGCTCTTTCTTGTATTTTTGCTCATACCGATTCTGCGGCTTTTGGTAAAATCCTTTGAAGAGCAGGGCGGTATCTCCCTGGCAAACTATGTGGAAGTGCTGACCAGTCATGGTTTTATGAGCGCATTTGCACACAGTCTGATCATTTCTTCGGTCAGCGCGGTGCTGACGACGATCCTGGCCTTCTTACTGGCCTACACGATCCATTACACGAACATCCCGAAGGCGTACAAAGGATTTATCCGAAAGGCGGCGGTGGTGCCGATGCTCCTTCCGACGATCACTTACGGGTTTGCTATCATCTACTCCTTCGGAAAACAGGGACTGATCACGCAGCTTCTTGGAAGGCAGCTTTTTGAGATCTACGGATTTAACGGACTGCTTCTTGGCTATGTGATCTACACCCTGCCGATATCCTTCCTTCTGGTGTCCAACACCATGCAGTATATTGATAAGAAGTTCACGGTAGTATCCCGGATCATGGGGGACAGGCCACTTACCACCTTTGCATCAACGGTCGTGCGGCCGCTTCTCGGGACGCTGGCAGCTTCCTTTGTGCAATGCTTCTTCTTATGTTTTACCGACTACGGTATTCCGGCGTCGGTGGGTGGAGAGTACGATGTGGTGGCGACGGTGCTTTATAATGAGATGCTCGGAAGCATTCCGAACTTTAACACCGGTTCCGCCGTGGCGATGTTGATGCTCATCCCATCCGTCGTGACCATCGCACTGCTTCATTATCTGGAGAAATACAATATCCGCTACAATAAGATTTCCAATATTGAGATTCGGAAAAATGTAGTGCGCGACACGATTTTCGGTGGTCTGAGCGGCCTGATCCTGCTGGCAGTGCTCTCCGTATTCCTCGTCATCTTCGCGGTTCCGATGGTGCAGAACTGGCCGTATCAGATGAACTTTACCTGGGAACATGTGCAGGCAGTCTTTGCGGACAGAAGTCTCATCAGCGTGTATGAGAACTCCCTGCTGGTGGCAGTGCTCACCGCGCTGCTTGGGTCCCTGCTGACTTACGGGGCGGCGCTCACCACGGCGAGGAGCAGACTGCCGGGAAAGGTCAAGCAGGTGATCGAGAATATTTCGCTCATTACAAATACAATACCGGGTATGGTAATCGGTATCGCCTACATGCTCATCTTCTCCGGCACGCCCCTACAGAACACCCTGGCCATCATCATCGTGTGTAACGTCATTCATTTCTTCTCGACGCCATACCTGATGATCAAAAATTCTCTGGAGAAGATGAACGCTTCCTGGGAGACCACGGCCATGCTCATGGGAGATACCTGGCTTAAAACCATCGTCCGGGTGGTGACGCCCAACGCCATGGGAACCATCCTGGAAGTATTCAGTTATTACTTTGTCAACGCCATGGTGACGGTGAGCGCGGTCATCTTCATCGCCGGAGCGAGGACGATGGTCATCACCACGAAGATCAAAGAGCTTCAATATTATACGAAGTTTAACGAGATCTTTGTATTGTCCTTGTTGATCCTGTTTACCAATCTGGCGGCAAAACTGATCTTCGGATACTTTGCCACAGACAGAAGCAAGGTGCGGGAGAAGAGGGCGAGAAAAAAAGCCCTGAAGAAAGCACAGGCTATGACAGCAGAAATGTAATGACGCCGGATAACGGCAAAAAAAATAAGTAAAAAAGTGAGGATTAAGAAAATGAGAAAGAAATTTTTAGCAGCAGCAGTAGCAATGACCATGGTGGTCTCCGCCATCTTTACCGGATGCGGCGGCAGCTCCGCCAGCGATGAAGTGATCCTGTACACCAACGCCGACGACGAGGCCATCGAGGCCATGAAGAGCACTCTGGACGAAAACGGGTATTCCGGCCAGTACATTGTGCAGTCCTTTGGTACTTCGGAGCTTGGCGGCAAGCTTCTGGCAGAGGGAACCAACATCGAGGCCGATCTGGTGACGATGAGTTCCTTCTATCTGGACAGCGCTCAGGAACAGCAAAATATGTTTAAAGATCTGACCTTTGACCCTCATGCGCTGGAAGAATATCCGTCCTCTACACGCCAATCACCGCCCAGGAGGGAGCGATCCTTCTCAACACAGAGATGATGGCGGAGAACAATCTGCCGACGCCGACAAGCATCAAAGACCTGGCCAATCCGGTATACAGCGGTTTTATCCGGTGGGAGAGCTGGGCATCGACTTCCTCATCAGCAGCGCCAACAAATGTATTCAGGGCGTGCCGGGATTCTCCTTCATTATCTGTAAAAAAGATGCCCTCATGGCATGTAAAGGCAAGGCAAGAAGCCTCTCCTTAGACCTTTATGACCAGTGGGAGACGATGCAGGTCGACGGCAAGTGGAGATTCACTTCTCCGACCCATGTGGTGCTGGCCTTCGCGCAGGCGTTAAAAGAGATGGAGAAAGAAGGCGGTATCCCGGCGAGAAACAAACGCTATACAGAAAACAACCGTCTCCTGACCAGCCGTCTCCGTGCCCTCGGTTTTGAAACCTACGTGGGCGATGAACATCAGGGTCCGATCATCACGACATTTTTCTACCCGGCCGACAAAAACTATACATTCCAGGAAATGTATCAGTACATCAAGGAACGTGGTTACGCCATCTATCCGGGCAAGGTGACCGACGCAGAAACCTTTCGCATCGGAAATATCGGTGAGATTTATCCGGAAGATATCAACAGAGTGTGCGATATCATTGAGGAGTTTCTTCATATTAAAAGAGCAGCGGCATAATCAAGTAAGAACGATACAAGAAAGAGAGATAACAATGCAATACGAGGCAATTATTTTTGACTGGGCCGGAACGACCGTAGATTACGGATGCTTCGCGCCGGTACAGGCGTTCATGGAGATATTTAAAGAGTATGGCATCACGCCGACTATGGAAGAGACAAGAAAGCCGATGGGAATGTTAAAATGGGACCACATCAAGACAATGCTTTCCATGGAGAGAATCCGCGAAGAATTTAAGCGCATCCACGGGAGAGACTTTACCGATCAGGATGTGGACGAGATGCACGAAAAGTTCGCTGCCAGTCTCATGAAGATTCTCGATCAGTTCTCCGACCCGAAAGATTATGTGGTGGACACCGTGGCAAAACTCCGGGACGCGGGACTTATGATCGGCTCCACCACCGGCTACACCGACGCCATGATGGAGATTGTCACAAAAGAGGCGGCAAAGGCAGGTTATAAACCGGACTGCTGGTTCAGCCCGGACTCCACCGGACATATGGGACGCCCGTACCCGTACATGATCTTTAAAAACATGGAGGCGTTAAAAGTCACCGGCGTGGACAAGGTCATGAAAGTGGGCGATACCCTCTCCGACATCCGCGAGGGCAAAAACGCCGGAGTCTTCACAGTCGGGATCATTGAGGGCAGCTCCGAGATGGGACTGACCAAAGAAGAATATGCCGCGCTCTCCCCAGAGGAAAGAGAGGCAAAGGTGAAGGCAGTGACAAAACGGTATATGGATGCCGGCGCGGATGCGGTCGTGCAGGATATCCGGGGTGTGCTGGAGCTGATCGGATAGGCCAGATCATGGGCAACCAACTTGCCCGGACAGCCGGTGCGTATAAAATAGTGTTATGAATCAAGGGGCAGAGTCAGTGCAGGCTGGCGCTGTCCTTCTTTCATATCACATCAGGATTGACCTGGCGCAGGGAAAGGAGTAAGATAGAGCGGTGTGTAAAATTAGTGGAAAGGGATGAATGAGACTTGAAGAAGAATAAATACGAAATTGATATGGTCAATGGCTCCATCATGGATAAGCTGGTTTCCTTTTCTTTGCCGCTGATGGCGACAAGCATCCTGCAGCTCATGTTCAACGCGGTGGATATCATCGTGGTGGGACACTTCAGCGGCAGCGACGCCCTGGCGGCGGTGGGGGCCACCACGGCGCTGATCAACATTTTTACGAATCTGTTTATCGGAATCTCCATGGGGGCAAATGTGCTCTGCGCCCGCTATTATGCTGCCGGTCACGATAAGGAGATGTCCGAATCCGTACATACGGCGATTGCGCTGGCGCTTCTCAGCGGCGTCCTCATGGCGGTGGTCGGCTTTCTTCTGGCCGGTTGGGCGCTGGGACTTATGGACACGCCGTCTGATGTCATCGGGCAGTCCACGCTTTATATGAAGATCTATTTCCTCGGGATGCCGTTTTTTATGCTCTACAATTATGGCGCGGCAGTCTTGCGGGCAGTGGGAGATACGAAGCGGCCGCTCTTTTTCCTTCTGTTTGCCGGCATGGCAAATGTGGTGCTGGACCTTTTGCTTGTCATTGTGATCCCGCTGGGCGTCGCCGGTGTCGCCATCGGTACGGTTGCTTCCCAGATGGTATCCAGTGTGCTGGTACTTCGCTGTCTGTATCAGTCAGAAGGGAGTTATCAGTTCCGGTTTAGAAAATTATCCATCAGAGGAGTCTATGTGAAACGCATTTTCCAGGTGGGGATCCCGGCAGGAATCCAGAGTACGGTCATCAATTTTTCCAACGCCCTGCTGCAATCCTCCGTGAACTCTTTTGGCTCCATCGCCATGGCAGGATATACGGCAGCCAATAACATCCTCGGTTTTCTGTATGTTTCGGTCAATGCCGTCACCCAGGCATGCATGAGCTTCACCAGCCAGAATTACAGTGTAAAGAAGCCGAAACGGATGGACCGGGTACTTTTGGACTGTATCTTTCTTTCCGCCGGAATCTCCGCTGTGCTTGGAATCGGAGCCTATGTGTTCGGCACACAGCTTCTCGGAATATATACCTCTGACGCGGAGGTCATCCGGTGCGGACTGGAGATTGTGTCCATCACGACGGTGCCGTACTTCCTCTGCGGCATCATGGATCTGTTCCCGGGCGCCATGCGGGGGATGGGATACTCAGCAGTTCCGATGGTGCTGTCTGTGATCGGAACGGTCGGGACGCGGATCCTCTGGATCTACGGCTTCTTCCCGCAGAACCGCTCCCTCCATTTTCTGTTTATCTCGTATCCGGGTTCCTGGATCGCGACCATCGCCATGCAGGCAGTCTGCTTCTACTTCGTGCGGAAACGATGCCGGAAGGTGCTGGGAGTGTGAAGCGAAAATCCCGTTATATCCGCATCATCTCCGACATGATGCATCCGCCGGCAGCCCCGCAGGAAAGTATTTCCGCAAGCTGGCCGGTGCCAAGATGAATGCCGCCGATGGCGTACACCGGCGCCGGGGACATCCGGCAGATTTCTTTTAAGAAGGAAAGTCCCCGGGGCGGCACGCCTTTTTTGCAGTCAGTACTGTAAATGTGTCCCGCTGTCAGATAGGTGGCACCCAGCCGCAGCGCTTCTGCGGCTTCCTCTCTGGAATGAACGGAAGTGCCGACAGTCGTGAAAAAGGAGAG
>DSLMC04102__coassemble_1193_pt1 | contig 16091 bp, 10 predicted proteins | sample DSLMC04102__metabat2_low_PE_027 | metagenome-assembled genome bin DSLMC04102
CCGTCCACAGAAATCCACCGGATAACATATCACACAAAAATGCCCCGGCCTGCGAGATGCAGGCTGAGGCGTATGGAACTGTGTTCAGAATTAAGCTTCTGCTTCTACAGCTTCCTCTTCTTCTGCAACTTCTGCATCCTGTCCCTGATTGCCTTCGATTACAGCGTCTGCCATCTTGGAAACGATCAATTTAACTGCACGGATCGCATCGTCATTTCCAGGAATAACGTAATCCAGCTCTTCAGGGTCACAGTTTGTATCACAGATGCCAACTAAAGGAATACCGAGAGTGTGTGCTTCCTGAATGCAGATTCTTTCTTTTCTTGGGTCAACAACGAAAATCATATCAGGAATATCCTGCATCTCTTTGATACCGCCAAGGTTCTTCTCAAGTTTCTCCTGCTCTCTCTTGAGCTGGATTACTTCTTTCTTCGGAAGTACGTCAAAGGTTCCGTCCTCTGCCATCTCTTCAATCTTCTTTAAACGTGCCACACGGCTCTGGATCGTCTTGAAGTTGGTGAGCATACCACCTAACCATCTCTGGTTTACATAGTACATTCCGCATCTCTCGGACTCATTTTTGATAGAATCCTGTGCCTGTTTTTTCGTACCAACGAAAAGGATCTTTCCGCCGTTTGCCACACAGTCTCTGATCGCATCGTAAGCTTCGTCCACCATACCTACAGACTTCTGTAAGTCGATGATATAGATGCCGTTACGCTCTGTGTAGATGTACGGAGCCATTTTAGGGTTCCATCTTCTGGTCTGATGTCCGAAATGAACACCGGCTTCGAGTAACTGTTTCATTGAAATTACACTCATGTCAATTCTCCTTTTTTTGTTTTGTCTTCCGTTATCTTCATATTCCTCAGCCACCCAAAGGGCACATCGACCGACAGAATCCGATAACGTGTGTTTTATCTGACTGCAAAATACGCAGTCAAACGGTTACTTTTTTACCGAAGGTAGTATAGCATATAAAAAATGTGTTGGCAAGAAGTTCCGTTCAAATTATTACAGAAATTTTCTGCATGACCGGATAAGATCTTGCCATCTGCCTCTGTCATTTTCTGTTCAGGATTCTATAAAGAATAATAATATCTCCGGACTTTTTCAGCCATCTTTTTCCTTCTCTCTGCCAGAATCTGCGGCACCGTACCGGCGTCCGCCTCAAAAATCGTCTCCGGAATATCATTTTCTTCCAGGGAGGCGACGATCTTTCCGCCAGAAAGCTGTTTTTCCAGTGCCTCCCGGTAATCAGACGGCGACTTTCTCCTGACGATGCTCTTCACCTCTTTGGATATATAGGTAAGGTTCGCCACCTGTCCGTAAATCTCCCTGGTCTTAAATCCGCATTTTTCCAGATAAGCTTTCGGCAGGATCTGATAGGCCTCCGCCTTCGAGGCATACAGTTCACCCACCGTCGCGGTGTCACTGTAGAGGGAGTGTGCGCCGAGGGCAGTCTGTGCTGCCAGATAAGCGAGATACGGCGCTGTGCGCGCTGTGACGGAAGCATATTTTTCCGGCAGGACGGACTCAAAAAATGTATCATTGAGCCGGAGCTCCTCAATCTGTCTCAGATAGCTCTCCATCCCCGCTTCCCTGATCTCTCTGTAATCTTTCATGACAACGGTATCCGGTGAGCTCTGGTAGTGTCCGGTGAGCAGACACATCGTCATCCACCGGCCCATGAGACTGTCTTTTTTATCGGAAGAAATCCCCTCCATATCCATGAGCAGATACATGGCATAGCAGTAATTTAGCACTGCCTGTGAATACAGCAGTCTCTCGCTGGTATAACCGGCTTTGCGGAGCGCGCCCAGAAATCCTCTGTAATTTTTCTCGCTGACAAAGGCTTTGACTCCTCTTCCCAGTGTCTCGAAAGATTCCTGTGCCACTTTCTTTGATATCTCTCCCTTGCCGGACGTGCGACCGGCCGTCTTTCCGGATAAGAGACTGACCAGATCGCCGATCTTACTTTTTCCGAAACCGGCGATCAGTACAACTTTAAGTACATCAGAATAAGAAGGAACATATATAAATTCCTCCTCATTTCCCAGCCATCCCAACATCTTTCCATACTCAGAATCCATGAATTCTTTTTCATTTTCTCTCAAAATGGACATGAAGGATGGTTCCTTGACCAGATGGCAGAAATAATCGATGCAGTTGCGGATCAGATCCCCGTCATACTGCTCATTGACCGAGATCTTTGACATGGCAAAGTCTTCCTGGTTCAGAGGTTTTCCCTGCAGATTGATCCGGATAAAGATCTCCGACACCACATCGATATCCAGAAGGAAGGACAGCTCTATGACACCCACCTGGTGTTTGACGATCCCCTTGAGACGGTCGATCGCCGCCTCGAGCGGCGCTGCATCCACATCCGGATTCTTCTCTTTATACTCTCTCTCAAACTTCCGGAAAGAAAAATCTCTGCGGAATAAGACCGAGATATCCGGAATCCATCCCGGCTTCTCCTCATAAGAGGCATCGCTGACCGCAAACTTTTCCTCCCCCGGCTGCGCCAGCGGATAAAATGCGATCTTGATCCGGTGAGAACGGTACTGGGAATCCAGCACCTCTCTGCCCAGAAGGGCTGCCATCAGCGCCGTAACCCTCTGCTGTCCGTCTATGAGGATCTTTTTCGTTCCTCCTTTTCCAAATCCGCGGATCCTGACCTGAGAATTCTGCCATACAATCAGATATCCGATGGGATATCCCTCATAGAGGGAATCAATTAAGTCTCTGACCTCCTGCCCCTTCCAGACAAAGGGTCTCTGAATCTCCGGAATGGCAATCTGAGAATTCTCAACATATCCTAAAATTGTATTGACTGAATACTGGGTTATTTTATAATTATCCGCCATGATGTTACTCCTTTATCCTATCGTAGCCTTTCTCTTTATTCATAATACAGGGCAGGAAAACTTCTCTCTCACATCCGCACTTTTTGCGCAGTCCGGCTGCTTTCCTTCCATCGTTAATGTTTCATTTTTTTCAGTTCATCAAATACAACATCGTTCAATACCTTGATATATGTTCCCTTCATACCGGAGGAGCGGGACTCGATGACACCGGCACTCTCGAACTTCCGGAGAGCATTTACAATGACGGATCTGGTGATGCCCACTCTGTCAGCAATCTTGCTGGCAACCAGAATCCCCTCTTCTCCGTCCAGCTCATCAAAAATGTGCTGAATCGCCTCAAGCTCGGAGAAGGACAGGGTGGAAATGGCAGATTTTACGATGGAAACCTTTCTCGTCTCCTCCGCGTTCTCCTCATTCACGGAGCGCATCATCTCAAGACCGACCACGGTAGTACCGTACTCGATCAAAATGATGTCGTCAATCTCATAATGCTTCTCCTTCCGGTACATAAATACTGTTCCCAGCCTCTCCCCGGCAATATCGATCGGGGTGATAATTGCCTGATACTCTGAAATGTCTGAAAATTCAAATCCCAGTGTTTCCAGGTTCACATTCTCTTTTGTGGAGAGCACGCCAAGAAGACGCTCATTTAAAAGAGGGTCAATATAGCCGCCCACCTCATTGTTAATGAGCTCGTTGATCGTCTCTATATCTGTGCGGTCTTTAATCCCCAGAACCTTTCCTTTTTTGCTGATCACCAGTACATTTGAGACAAGAATCTCGCTGAGAACTTCACAGATGTCATTAAATACTACTTTGTGCGAGTTGTTATTGTGTAGCAGTTTGTTAATTTTTCTCGTTTTATCAAGCAATTGGACACTCATAGAAACCTCCATATTATTTACTGACAATTCTTCATTAAAATCTATTTTAACATATCTACCACACAATCACAACGATATTATCTAAAAATTTCCCCTCCTGTTTGGAAAAAGCCCCACTGATTTTGTTATGAATATATACGCAATTTTCTGTGAAATAAAGAAGGAGCGTACCTCCATACGCCCCCTCAACCGTTCGCTCTTCAGCGTCCGTCATTTTTCTTATGCTTCTTCCTGTTCTTCATTGTCCGTCACATAGCCGCATTCCGGATTCATGCATACTAGCTTTTTCCCTTTTTCCACCATCAGACCGCCGCACTCTTTGCAGCGCACCTTTGACGGCTTCTGCCAGCTCATAAAATCACACTCCGGATTATCAATACAGCCATAATATTTTCTGCCCTTTTTGGTCTTCTTCAGCACAATGTCTTTTCCACATTTCGGACAGGCAACGCCAATCTTCTCGTAATACGGCTTGGTATTTTTGCATTCCGGAAAACCGGGACATGCCAGGAACTTTCCATGCGGTCCGTATTTGATCACCATGTGGCGGCCGCATTCCTCACAGATCTCATCGCTGACTTCATCGGCGATCTTTACTTCCGCCAGCTCCTTTTCGGCTGCCTCCACTGCCTCGTTCAAATCCGGATAGAAGTTCTCCACAATGGTCTTCCACTTTACCTTTCCTTCTTCCACACCATCTAACAGCGACTCCATGTTGGCGGTAAAGTTCACATCTACTATGGAAGGAAATCCTTTCACGATCAGCTCATTGACTGCCTCGCCAAGCTCTGTCATATAAAGGTTTTTGTTCTCCTTTACAATATAGCGTCGCGCCAGAAGGGTCGTGATCGTCGGCGAATATGTGCTCGGACGTCCGATACCCAGTTCCTCCAGCGTCTTTACCAGACTCGCCTCCGTAAAATGTCCCGGCGGCTGTGTAAAATGCTGCTGCGGTTTCAGTTCTTTCAGGGTGAGGACGGAATCCTCACTGATCTTCTTCAACGCCGCATCCATGGTCGATTTCTCATCATCGTAATGGTACACCGTCATAAATCCGTCAAACTTTATCCTCGCACCGGAGACACTGAAACGATAATCGCCGGCCCCGATCTTGATGGAAACTGTTTCATAAACCGCCTCCGACATCCGGCTCGCCAGGAACCGGGTCCATATCAGATTATAAAGGCGGTACAGATCTCTGGACAGTTCTTCTTTTAAGACTGCCGGAGAGAGACTGCTGTCCGTCGGACGGATTGCCTCGTGGGCATCCTGTATCTTGTTGGAAGCCGCCTTCTTAACGGCTCCACTTCCCACAAATTCCTCTCCGTACTGCTCCCGGATGTACGCACGGCAGGCAGTATCCGCCTCCTCCGATATCCTCGTGGAATCTGTACGAAGATACGTGATGAGACCGACATTCCCGCGGCCTTTTATGGAAACACCCTCATAAAGTTCCTGCGCCAGACGCATGGTCTTCTGAGTGGACATATTTAACTTCTTGGATGCCTCCTGCTGCAGCGTGCTGGTAGTAAACGGCAGCGGCGGCTTCTTTCTGCGCTCTCCGCGCTTTATCCCGAGGACTTCGTAAGAACAGCCTTCCAGTTCTTTCAGGATCTTCTCCACATCTTCCTTATTATGAAGAGCGATCTTTCCATCCTTATCTCCTGTAAAATGTGCCTCCAGAGGTTTCTTACATCCTTCCACCTGCAGATCCGCATCCAGGCTCCAATATTCCTCCGGTATAAACTCGTTGATCTCTTTTTCCCGGTCCGATATGATGCGCAGGGCCACGGACTGTACACGTCCGGCGCTCAGCCCTCTCTTGATCTTCGACCAGAGGATCGGACTGATCTTATATCCCACGATCCGGTCCAGTACCCTTCTCGCCTGCTGTGCGTCCACCAGATTCATGTCGATGTCCCGTGAATTCTTGATGGAACGCTTCACCGCATCCTTTGTGATCTCATTGAAGGTGATCCGGCTGCATTTCTTTCCTTCCAGCTTTAACGCATTGTAAAGGTGCCAGGAAATCGCCTCTCCCTCCCGGTCCGGGTCCGTCGCCAGATAGACTTTGTCTGCCTTCTTCACTTCCTTGCGAAGCTGTGCGAGAATCTCTCCTTTTCCCCGGATGGTGATATATTTCGGTTCAAAATCATTCTCAAAATCAATTCCCATAGAACTTTTTGGAAGATCGCGGACATGTCCGTTTGAGGCGATGACCTTATAGCTCTTACCCAAAAACTTCTGAATGGTTTTTGCCTTTGCAGGTGATTCCACAATCACTAACTTGGTTGCCATTTCCAATTACACTCCCAACTCATATACCGATCCAGACTCGCCTGAGGAGCTGTCGTCATAATATACAAATCCTTGTTCTGTAAAACAATTATCAATAATACACCATTTCCCAGGGGTACGCAAGAAAAAAATTTTTAAAAAATCATCTCATTCCATCAGCATTTCTTCATATATTCCTGAGATAAGTATTCTGTCCTGCCTGATAAATCAGCCCGGAAATCTCCATTTCCAATAAAATATACTGCAATTTTACAAAATTATACCCGCTTTTTTCTAAAAGTTCATTGAAACTTGTCGGATTCTTTCCATCAAGCAGATCACAGACTCTGCGCTGCTCCGGATCACGGATGACAGGCTTCCCTCTCTCCCGGAGATCTTTTTCCTGAAATTTACATGGTTTTTGCATATATGACACATACTTTTTAAATAATATGTCTGAAATATCTTCCGGGCGCTGCACCAGAAACGCTCCTTCCGCGATCAGCCGGTTACATCCCGCACTCAGCGGATCTGACACTCTGCCGGGCAGGGCAAACACTTCTTTTCCCTGCTCAAGCGCCTGATCTATCGTGATAAAGGAACCACTTTTTTCTCCTGCCTCCACCACAAACACACCGTCCGAGATGGCACTGATCAGCCGGTTCCGCAGCGGAAATAATCCCGGACTGTTGGGTATCCCGAGATTATATTCCGACAGCACACCTCCCCGCTCATACATCTGCATATACAGAGAAAAGTTTTCCCTCGGATACATAGTGTCAATGCCTCCCCCGAGAATCCCCAGTGTGTAGCCGTCTGCCTCCAGCGCGCCCCTGTGACTGGCCGCGTCCACACCGGCTGCCAGTCCGCTGACGATCTGCACGCCCTGCCTGGAAAGCTCCGCCGCAAAACGCTGCGCTGCCCGGATACCGTAAGATGTCGCTGCCCGGGAACCCACCATCCCGAGTACCGGGCGCTCTTCCTCCGGTAATCTGCCCCGCACATAAATGCCATACGGTGGATCAAAGAGCTGACGGAATCCGGAGGGATAGTCCGGAGACTCCCAGTGAAGAAACCGCGCGCCAAAGCGCAGCAGCCGTTCCATGGACTGCCTGATCCTGCGCACATCGCGGGACTCCTGCAGACGGGCTCTCTGTCCCGGCGTCAGGATATCCGCATATTCCTCTTCCTCAGCGCTGTAAACTCTTTCCGGATGGCCGAACCGTTCCAGAAGCTTTCTCCTGGACACACTGCCCACTCCCGGGATATTCACAAACCAGTACCAGAAAAATGCATTTTCTTCCATCTCCTGCATCGTATCCCCTCCTTCTTCTGTCTACCCGCACGCGATAACTGCAGAGATCTTGTGCATAAGAATACTGAACTCCACAACCGCCCCTACAGATTCTCTGATCTGCGGAATAAAAGAGCCTCCCTGAGATGCTCCTCCCGCACATCCGGCGAACCTGCCAGGTCCGCTATGGTTCTCCCCACCTTCAGAATCCTCGTGTAAGAACGTCCGGTCAGACGCAGTCGGTCAAAAACCTCCCGCAGAAGCGCGCGGGAATCTCCATCAAGCGCGCAGAAACGCTCCACCTCCTTTGTCCCCATACGCCCGTTAAACTTCGTGCCGCTTTTTAAAAAGCGTTCCTTCTGTATCTCCCAGACCCGCCGGACTCTCTCCCGGACGTCGGCGGAGGTCTCTCCCGACGGCTTCCCCGCCATCACCTCATAAGAAATCTTATCACAGCGCACAAAGAGATCGATCCTGTCCAGGATCGGGCCGCTCAGCCTGCTTTGATACCTCTGAATCTGACCCAGACTGCAGTGACAGTATCGGCGGTCCGGATAATAACCGCAGGGACAGGGATTCGCGGCTGCGATAAAGATAAAATCTGCCGGAAAGGTCACCGCCTTTCCGCTCCGGACCTGTGTGATCCGGTGCTCCTCCAGAACCAGCCGGAACATTTCAATGAGCTCTCTCTTAAACTCCGGAAACTCATCCAGAAACAGGACACCATGGTGGGCAAGCGTCACCTCCCCCGGTTTTGGCTCTGCGCCGCCTCCGAACATCCCTGCCATCGTCACCGAGGGAGACGGCGCCCGGAACGGTCTCGTCTCCACCAGAGACATCCCCTCTTTTAACATTCCTCTCACACTGTAGGCGATGGTCGCGTCTATCATCTCCTCCCGGCTCATCGGGGGCATGATCCCCGGAGCACAGGAAGCAAGCATGGACTTTCCCGAGCCGGGCGGCCCGTCCAGCAACAGGTTGTGACAGCCTGCCACGGCAATCTCCAGCGCCCGCTTCGCCATCTGCTGCCCTCTCACCTCGGATAAATCCGTCCATGAGCTGCCGCTCTCTTTCCTTTTCCCTCTTTCTGCCGGTTTTTTCTTTGCCGGTATCTCTCGCTTTCCGTTCAGATAGCCGACGACTTCTCTGAGGTTTGCAAAGCCGAGCACGGTCATCTCCGGAAGAAGAGAGGCCTCCTCCACATTATGAAGCGGCACGGCACAGACCGTACATCCTGCTGCCAGGGCAGCCCGGAGAATGGCAAGCACGCCCGTGAGGGGAGCTAGCTCTCCGTCAAGCGCCAGCTCTCCGAGAAAGATGATCCCCTTTACAGACGAGCCGGGAACCAGCCCCATGGCAGTCAGAATCCCCACGGCAATCGCCAGATCATACCGCGTCCCGCTCTTTTTGACATCGGCGGGAGCAAGGTTCACCGATACCCGTCTGGGCGGCAGGTGGTAACCGGTATTCTTTAGAGCGGTGCGGACCCGCTCCTTCGCCTCCTTCACCTCCGCAGACAAATGTCCTGTCAGGCCGAACACCGGCAGTCCCTCACTGATATCTGCCTGAATGGTCACCAGCTCTCCCTGAATCCCCTGTACCATCCCGCTCCACACTTCTGCTACCATCGTCTCACCTCCTGATTTTTCCATATTTTAACATAAATAATTTACATTTTCAACATAATTTTACTCTTTTTCAAAAAAAGACCGGCGCCTTCGCATTCGCATGCGCGCGCCAGTCCTGTCTGTGTTCTTTATTCTGCCGGGGTATTACCGGAATTCGATTCATTATTGGAATCCAGCATTTTTTTCAGCTCATTCATGAACGTATTGACATCCTTAAACTCCCTGTACACCGAAGCAAACCGCACATATGCCACCTGCTCCAGCGATTTGAGACGCTCCATCACGATCTCGCCGATCACTTTGCTCTCAATCTCTTTATACTCCAGATTAAAGATGTCATTCTCGATCTTATTGACAGTCTCCTCGATCTTCTCCACCGGGATCGGTCTTTTATGGCAGGCACGAAGGACACCCGCCATGATCTTGCTCCGGTCATAAGGTTCCCTCGTCCGGTCTTTTTTTATGACTGTGAGAGGGATGATCTCCACCTTCTCATAAGTAGTAAAACGTTTTCCACACTCGTCGCACTGTCTTCTCCTCCGTATGGACGCATTATCATCCGCCGGTCTGGAATCAATCACGCGGGTATTATCCATGCCGCAAAATGGACATTTCATCACTGTTCCTCCCTAATCCTGTTATCTTTTGATTCATCGCTCCGCCTCCTTTTTTCCGTAGCGGGCAGAAAGGCTGAGCGGTTTCAAAAAGGACTGCCGGATATGTTTCGGCAGTCCCCGTTTTCGTGTTATGATCTTTGTCAGCTCAATTTCTCTCTGAGAGCCAGGTTGATCCTGCCCATCTTGTCGATCTCCAGAACTTTTACTCTCACTTTATCTCCAATGTTCACCACATCTTCTACTTTGTTCACTCTGTCGCGGGACAGTTTGGAAATGTGGATCAGTCCGTCCTTGTTTGGCGCAAGCTGTACAAAAGCGCCAAAGTTCATGATCCGCACTACTTCTCCTTCGTAGATTGCTCCGACTTCCACCGGCTCCACGATCAGACGGATCAGCTCCATCGCCTTCTCGATCATCTCCTGATCTACGCCGCAGATGTCCACTCTTCCGTCATCGTTGATATCGATCTTAACGCCGGTCGCATCAATGATACCGTTGATGGTCTTGCCCTGTTTACCGATGATCTCGCTGATCTTATCCGGCTCCACATGCATCTGTTTGATCTTAGGCGCATACTTGCCGACTTCCGGTCTCGGCTCGGAGATCACCGGCTCCATAACCTCTGTCAGGATGTACTCTCTGGCAATCTTTGCCTTGGCGATCGCACCCCTGATGATATCCGGTGTCAGACCGTGGATCTTGATATCCATCTGGATAGCGGTGATACCGTCATGAGTGCCTGCCACCTTGAAGTCCATATCACCGAAGAAGTCCTCAAGTCCCTGAATATCTGTAAGGATCAGGTAATCATCATCGGTGTCCCCTGTCACAAGACCGGTGGAGATACCTGCTACCGGCTTCTTGATCGGCACGCCCGCTGCCATCAGGGACAGGGTCGAAGCACACACGCTGGCCTGAGAAGTGGAACCGTTGGATTCCAGTGTCTCGGATACCGTACGGATAGCGTAAGGGAACTCGTCCTCGCTCGGCAGCACCGGCACCAGGGCACGCTCTGCCAGAGCACCGTGACCGATCTCCCGGCGTCCCGGTCCGCGGCTCGGCTTCGTCTCGCCGACAGAATAGCTCGGGAAGTTGTAATGATGCATATATCTCTTGGATGTAATATTTAAGTCAAGGCCGTCCACCTTCTGTACTTCGGACAACGGAGCCAGGGTGGTGACCGTCATGATCTGTGTCTGTCCTCTCTTGAACATACCGGAGCCATGCACTCTCGGCAGAATATCGATCTCAGCGGAAAGCGGACGGATCTCATCGATCGCTCTTCCGTCCGGACGCTTGTGGTCTTTTAAGATCATCTTGCGGACGGTCTTTTTCTGGAACTTATAGACCGCGTCGCCGATCAGCGGCAGCCAGTCCTCGTGCTCCTCTGCGTAACGCTCCGCAAGCTTCTCCTCGATCTGGCGGATATTCTCCTCACGTACCTGTTTCACATCGGTAAATACCGCTTCCTCCATAGCTTCCGGTGTGATGAAAGCTACCATGTCGTCCCACAGTTCTTCCGGTGTGTCCACATGCTCATAGTCATGTTTCTCTTTACCGCACTCATCCACGATCTTCTGGATAAATGCGATGATCTCTTTGTTGATTTCGTGTGCCTTGAAGATGGCCTCGATCATCACGTCCTCCGGCACCTCGTTGGCGCCTGCCTCGATCATGATCACTTTCTCTGCGGTGGATGCTACCGTAAGTGCCAAGTCAGATACCAGATTCTGATCGGAAGTCGGATTTACGATGAACTCGCCGTCGATCAGTCCCATCTGAGTCGCTGCGATCGGTCCGTCAAATGGAATATCGGAAATACTGGTAGCAATGGAGGAACCGAGCATGGCCGTCACTTCCGGAGAACAGTCCGGATCCACGGACATGACCAGGTTATTTAATGTCACATCGTTTCTGTAATCCTTCGGGAACAGAGGACGCATCGGACGGTCGATGACACGGGATGTGAGGACCGCATGCTCGGACGCCTTACCCTCTCTCTTGTTAAAACCTCCCGGAATCTTTCCGACGGAGTACATTTTCTCCTCGAACTCCACACTCAGAGGGAAGAAGTCAATCCCCTCTCTCGGTTTATCGGATGCGGTAGCTGTGGATAATACTACCGTATCACCGTAATGCATAAATGCTGCGCCGTTGGCCTGCGCCGCTACCCTGCCGATCTCAACGGTGAGGGTTCTTCCGGCCAGTTCCATGGAAAACTGTTTTACCATTCTTTTTACCTCCTGAAAAATGTGACAGAAACAATACGGAACACATAAAAATGTCCACCGCAGCCGACAGGGAAACGTATCTCCCGCAAAACCGGTATCCGGCAGACAAACCGTCCGTATTACGCACAATTGGGAAGGCTCCGAAACAACTGAAAAACACACTGTTCCTACTTCAATGTGCTTTTCAGAAGTCCCGGTCATGCGCTTCCCACTGCCTGTCTGTTATTACTATAGCCTAATCTTGTTCATTCTATCATACTGTGTGAAAGATTGCCAGCCCTTTTTTTCATCCCTGGCTTTTTTCGGACGGCTTTCTCCCTCAGGAGAAAACCATCCGTTTTAGCTTTTCTTTCAGGTACGGTATCCGCCTTCTGCGTGACGCATCCGGCGTGATACCTTCCACATATTTTATTTGAAGTATTTTACTCCGCTCTCGAAGAGACGCATGTTCTGTTTTACGTAGATGTTCTTTGCCACATACTCGCCCATACGCTCGGAATGCCCCATCTTACCCAGGATACGGCCATCCGGACTGATGATACCTTCGATCGCATAGTAAGAACCATTCGGATTATAATGAATATCCATGGTCGGCATTCCTTTTAAGTTGACGTACTGAGTCGCTACCTGTCCGTTTTTAAAGAGCTTCTCAATCCACTCATCGCTGGCAACGAACCGTCCCTCGCCGTGAGATACCGGAACTGCATAGACCTCATCGATAACTGCACCCTTTAACCACGGGGACTTGTTTGTCACCACCTTATTGTAGACCATGGTGGAAACGTGACGTCCGATCTCGTTAGTGGTCAGTGTCGGAGAATCTTCTGTCTGCGGTACGATCTCTCCGTAAGGGAGAAGTCCCAGTTTGATCAGAGCCTGGAATCCGTTACAGATACCCAATGCAAGACCGTCTCTCTCATTTAAGAGTTTCATGACTGCTTCTTTGATCTTTTCATTGCGGAAGACAGACGCGATAAACTTCGCGGAACCTTCCGGCTCGTCTCCGGCGCTGAAGCCGCCCGGGAACATGATGATCTGGGACTGGGAGATGGCTTTCTCAAAAGCGTCCACAGAATCCAGGATATCTGTCTCGGACTGATTGCGGAAGACGATGGTCTCCACCTCGGCTCCTGCCTGGCGGAACGCTTTCTCGGAATCATACTCGCAGTTGGTTCCCGGGAAGACCGGAATAAATACCTTCGGCACAGCCACTTTGTTCTTACAGATGAAGAACTCTCTGCCATTATATAACGGCTGGGACATATTTCTTGTGCCGGCTTTGGTCTTTGTCGGGAAGACAGATTCCAGCGGGCTCTCCCAGGCGTCAAGCATCTCATCAAAGGTGATCTCCACATCGCCGACGGTGATACATTCGTCCTCGTTTACCTGGCCGATATATGTGCCTGCCTCGCCGATATCCGCGATATGGGAAGTCTCCAGCTCCAGAAGGACGGAACCGTATGCTTTTCTGTTTAACTCTTCCAGTGGGAAATCGTCCACCAGTTTCACACCGTAACGGTTTCCGAAACTCATCTTACTGATTGCCTCGATCAGTCCGCCTGCGCCCATGGCGTAAGCAGAGATCACTACGCCTTTTCTTGTCAGGCAGTGAATCTTATCGTAAATGGCGCCGGCTTTTTCATACTCCGGAATGCCATATTCATCAAACGGGATATCGACCCGCAGAAGGCTGTTGCCCGGTTTCTTGAACTCCGGAGATACGATATGCTCCGCGCTGGTATAATCCACAGCAAAGGATACCAGGGTCGGCGGTACATCGATATCTTCAAAGGATCCGGACATACTGTCTTTTCCTCCGATAGCCGGGATACCGAATCCTTTCTGTGCGTCGTAAGCGCCCAGAAGAGCGGCAAATGGTTTGCCCCAGCGGTGCGGATCCTCACCCAGTCTCTCAAAGTATTCCTGGAATGTCAGGCGGATCTTCTTATAATCGCCGCCGGCTGCCACGATCTTGGCGACAGACTCCAGAACCGCATAGACAGCGCCGTGATATGGGCTCCAGCTGGACAGGTACGGGTCAAAACCGTAAGACATCATCGTTGTCAGATCGGTCTTTCCTTCCATGACCGGAAGCTTCGCCACCATGGTCTGGATCGGTGTGGTCTGTGTCTTTCCGCCGTATGGCATCAGCACGGTCGCCGCTCCGATCGAGCTGTCAAACATCTCCACCAGACCTTTTTTGGAGCAGACATTCAGGTCAGACAGTGTGTGAAGCCATACCTTCTTCACATCCTCAATCGGCTCCTGTTTCTCGTAATAGCACTCTTCTTTCTCCGGCATCTCCACGATGACATTGGTCTCCTGATGAGCACCGTTGGTATTTAAAAATGCGCGGGAGAGGTTCACGATCTCTTTTCCTCTCCAGTTCATCACAAGACGTTTTTCTTCCGTAACTACCGCTACCGCAACGGCCTCCAGGTTCTCCTCCGCTGCGTAAGCTAAAAACTGCTCCACATCTTTCGGATCAAGAACCACTGCCATACGCTCCTGAGACTCGGAGATGGCAAGCTCTGTGCCGTCCAGACCGGCATATTTCTTCGGCACTTTGTCCAGGTCGATCTGCAGACCATCTGCCAGCTCGCCGATGGCAACAGACACACCGCCCGCGCCGAAATCGTTACATTTCTTAATGAGACGGCTCACTTCCTCACGGCGGAACAGTCTCTGGATCTTACGCTCGGTCGGCGGATTACCCTTCTGCACCTCTGCGCCGCATGTATCGATCGAGGAAGTCGTATGTGCTTTGGAGGAACCGGTCGCTCCGCCACAGCCGTCTCTTCCGGTCCGTCCGCCCAGAAGTACGATGATATCTCCCGGATCAGAAGACTCACGGATGACATTCTTTCTCGGAGCAGCACCCATGACAGCGCCGATCTCCATACGTTTTGCCACATAGCCCGGATGATAGATCTCATCCACAAGGCCGGTCGCAAGACCGATCTGGTTGCCGTAAGAGCTGTAGCCCTGCGCAGCGCCGACTGTCAGCTTTCTCTGCGGCAGCTTGCCTTTTAATGTCTCAGACATCGGCACCGTCGGGTCGGCACAGCCGGTCACGCGCATCGCCTGATATACGTAAGAACGGCCGGAGAGCGGATCGCGGATCGCGCCGCCCAGACAGGTGGCAGCGCCACCGAACGGCTCGATCTCTGTCGGATGATTGTGCGTCTCATTCTTAAAGCTGATCAGCCATTCTTCCGTCTTATCCTCAAACTGTACCGGAACGACGATGGAGCAGGCGTTGATCTCATCACTTTCCTCCATGTTGTCAAGCAGGCCGTCTTTTTTGAGTTTCTTCATGCCGAGAACAGCGAGATCCATCAGGCAGATGAACTTGTCATCTCTTCCCGCGTAAATCTCTTCTCTGTCCTTTTTGTATTCTTCAAATGTCTTCTCAAACAGCTCTTTATACGGGCCCTCCTCAAAGGTGATCTCCTTTAACTCTGTAGAAAATGTAGTATGGCGGCAGTGATCAGACCAGTACGTATCCAGCACACGGATCTCTGTCATGGTCGGATCCCGGTGTTCCTCGCCGCGGTAATAATTCTGAATATGGAGGAAGTCCTTAAATGTCATGGCAAGACCCAGGGAATCATAGAGCGCCTTTAACTCTTCCTCCGGCATATCCTTAAAGCCATCAAATACGGATACATCCGCCGGCTCCTCGTACTCCATCACCAGCGTCTCCGGTTTCGTCTCGTCTGTCTCTCTGGAGTCCACCGGGTTAATGCAATATTCCTTGATGCGGGCAAACTCCTCATCGGTGATATCTCCGGACAGCACGTAGGTGGTGGCGGAGCGGATGATCGGCTCTTCCTTTTCATTTAAAAGCTGCAGGCACTGCACCGCAGAGTCTGCTCTCTGGTCAAACTGTCCCGGAAGGTACTCCACGCTGAATACACGGTCGCCCTCTTCCATCGGGAACTTTTCTTCATATATATAATCCACCGGCGGTTCGGAGAATACCGTTCCCTTTGCCTTCTCGTAGGTCTCTTCGGAAACATTCTCCACATCATAGCGAATCAGCACTCTGACATTCTGAATGTCTTTCAGAAACAGATAAGACTGCAGTTCTTCTGCCAGTTCTTTTGCCTTCACCGCATAATCCGGTTTCTTTTCCACATACACTCTTTTTACCTGATTCATACTTACCTCCAAATCTATAGAAACATCCCTATTGAAAACCTGCCGTCAAAAAAATGCCTTTTTTACAGCGCGGCGACAAGTCCAGACATAGTTTGTCTTATCCATGATACCATTTTTTTCGGCTCT
>DSLMC04102__coassemble_1227_pt1 | contig 15451 bp, 14 predicted proteins | sample DSLMC04102__metabat2_low_PE_027 | metagenome-assembled genome bin DSLMC04102
GACACAGATTGTTCATCTGTGTCTGCCACATGCAGTTTTTTATCTTCTATCTGCTTATATAACCGCAAACACGCAGCCCTTCGCGCACCACTTCATGCCATTCTTCTTTGTTTAGCCGAACCATACTGCCATCATCCAGCTCCACCGTAATTTTCCCACGGGAAGCTCTTTCACAAGTCATTCCCTCACAGGAGACGCGGTACATATTCCGGCGGCTGAGCGCGCCGATATCCTCCAGAGTATTAATCATCCGGTAGACCGTAGCAGCGCCGATGCCTGCATCTTCTTTCAATGCCCGGTAGTAAATCTCCTTGCAGCAGGAACAATTCTCCTGCAGGATGATATCTAACAACATCTTTCGCTGCCTGGTAATCCGGCAGCCCTTCTCGCGGAGACGCTTCAGGATGATCTCCTTTTGCATCTCCGTTCGCTCATAGCAATTTTCCGAATTCCACTCTGCGGTTCGTTCTTGCAAAGACAGCTTTTTATCTTGCATTTGCCATGCCTTTCATATGAATATTGAGCGTCTTGCTTTCCTTATACGGTCTTACCAGCAGATAAATGAAACCGATCACAAGCAGAATCGCCACGATCAGACCAATTCCGAATCCGCCGCCGGTTAAGAAGGTTCCGATCTGATAGATGCAGAGGGAAACCACATAAGCAAGACCACACTGGTAACCGATGGCGATGAAGAACCATTTCCAGCTGTTCATCTCTCTCTTGATGGCGCCCATGGCCGCGAAACAAGGCGCGCACAGCAGGTTAAATACCAGGAAGGAGTAAGCAGCTACCGCCGACATGCTGGCAGCAAGCTGTCCCCAGAATTCCGCGCCATCTTCCGCCACTTCCGCAAATCCGAAGAGGATACCGAAGGTGCCGACTACATTTTCTTTTGCAATCAGTCCGGTAACAGCTGCCACAGCCATCTTCCAGTCGCCCCAGCCAAGCGGCGCGAAAATCGGCGCGATCACATTACCGATAGCGGCTAAGATACTGCTGTCAAGCTGTTCTGCTTCCAGCATGGTAAACTGACCGTCCACCCAGCCGAAGCCCTGTAAGAACCACAAAACGATGGTGGAACAGAGAATAATCGTTCCCGCTTTTTTGATAAAGGAATATCCGCGTTCCCACATACTTCTTAAAATACTTCCCACAGTCGGCAGATGGTACGCCGGCAATTCCATAACGAACGGCGCCGGATCTCCTGCAAACAGTTTCGTCTTCTTTAAGATGATACCAGAGCAAATGATGGCCGCGATACCGACAAAGTACGCGCTCGGAGCCACCCACCATGCGCCGCCGAACAATGCGCCCGAAATCAGAGCGATGATCGGGAGTTTTGCGCTGCAAGGAATAAATGTGGTTGTCATGATCGTCATCTTACGGTCTCTGTCATTTTCAATGGTACGGGACGCCATGATACCAGGCACGCCGCAGCCGCTTCCGATGAGCATCGGAATGAAAGATTTTCCGGAAAGACCAAATTTACGGAAAATCCGGTCCATGATAAAAGCAACACGGGCCATGTAACCGCAGCCTTCCAGGAATGCTAAGAAAAGGAACAGTACCAGCATCTGCGGTACAAAACCAAGAACAGCACCCACACCGGCCACGATACCGTCCAGGATCAGGCTTTGCAGCCAGCCGGCACAGCCGATAGCGGTAAGTCCTCCCTCAATGATTGCCGGGATACTCGGCACAAAAATGGATTCGATACCAAAAAGATGCCATCCATCCGCAAAAACACCGTCATTGACCCAGTCCGTAGCCCAAGTTCCCACTGTTGTCACCGATACGTAATATACGATTACCATCACTACCGCAAAAATCGGCAGCGCCAGAAAACGATTTGTGACAATTTTGTCGATTTTGTCAGAAGTTGTCAGCTTCTCTCCTTTTGCCTTTGTGACACAGTCACTGATAATAGAAGAAATATATGTATACCTCTCATTGGTAATGATACTCTCCGTATCATCGTCGAAAGTTTCTTCCAGTTTTTTAATTTGTGCGGAAACATCCGGCACGGTGGAAAGCTGCGCGCCGATCTTATCATCTCTTTCCAGAAGCTTAATGGCAAAAAACCTCTTCTGTTCTTCCGGAACTTCGCTGCCAAGTAAAGAAGACACATCTTCGATGACGTTCTCCACTTCCGAGCTAAAGCTGTGTACCGGTTTTGCCGTCTGTTTTTTCTGCGCCAGAACGACAGCTTTTTCCGCCAGCTTTTTCACTCCGGTTCCCTTCAGGGCGGAAATCTCCACTACCTCACAGCCCAGCTTTTCCGCCAGTTTGGAGATACGGATGGTGTCTCCGCTTTTTTCCAGGATATCTATCATATTCACTGCCATGATCACCGGAATCCCCAGTTCCATAAGCTGTGTGGAGAGATAAAGATTACGCTCGATATTGGTACCATCAATGATGTTGATGATAGCGTCCGGCCGCTCTCCGATGAGATAATTCCGGGCGACCACTTCTTCCAGTGTGTATGGAGAAAGCGAGTAGATTCCCGGCAAATCCATGATCATGACATCTTTATGTCCTTTTAATTTTCCTTCTTTTTTCTCTACCGTCACGCCCGGCCAGTTTCCTACAAACTGGTTGGCGCCGGTCAGAGCATTAAACAGGGTCGTTTTTCCGCAGTTCGGATTCCCCGCCAAAGCAATTTTTACTGACATTTTTTTGCTCCTTTTCTCTGTGAAATATTGTTCTGATTCAATCATTGCTCTTGCTCAATCATTTCTGCAATGATTCTTCCTTCACTATGAGCTTTTTTGTTTGTTTTTTCTATTTATGTATTGTGATAACTATTTTTGATTAGTATTAACTAATCGCTGTGTCAAAAAAATAATCTGCGAACAGGCGCAGCAAAACAGGATTTTACACAAGAATCATCTCAGCGTCTGCTTTTCGCAAAGATAATTCATAGCCCCGGACCGTCACCTCCATCGGATCGCCGAGAGGAGCCACCTTACGCACATAAATATCCACGCCCTTGGTGATTCCCATATCCATGATCCGACGTCGCACCGGACCGTCTCCTGTCAACTTTTTTACCCGAACGGTCTGCCCGATCTTGACATCACGCAGCGTTCTGCTTCCTACATTCTTTTCCATACATCCAGTCTCCCATTTTCTGTATACTAGTTTTTCCGCCTTGCCAGGCTATGTTTTGCAACAGATCCGTCAACCGCGTCCTTTCGGCCGACTGCATATTTCACTCATCCGTCAGACCATAATCTTTCTGGCCATCTCCTTCCCAATAGCAATCCGGGAATCCTTAACATTGACGATGACATTTCCTCCCGCTTCCGAGAGAAGCGTAACGGTTCCTCCTGTCACAAATCCAAGATTCTCTAAAAATCGGCGGGTCTCTTCTTTCCCACCCACGCGCTTGATTTTAACCGGTTCGCCGACATCGGCCATAGTCAACGGCATCATCCTATCCTCCTCTTCTTTTTTATACTACTTCCTGTGCCCAATTCTGCTCCCGGTCCTCCGCAAAAAAAATTGCGGAGCATTTTTTTACAGGAATACCATCCCTCATCATAACAAAAACTCCCGGGAGCGACGAAACATGCAGACACATAAATAGAAAATGATTTTCATTACATCGGTTAGTATATACTAATCGATATAAGTTGTCAATAACGCAAATGAGAAAATTTTATCAATAACTATCCTTATGCTAAAACAGTTCGCATACTTATTTTAAACGGGCAATTTTTTCCTAACTCTGCGCCATCTGTTTTCCTAACTCTTTTAATTCATCGAGCGCACCGTCATCCGGCATCTCCTGACAGATAAAACCTTCTCCGCCAATGAGTTCCGCCCCCGCGCTACTCATCCTGTCTTCCCAGTCCCGCATCCACTGGCCGTCACCCCAGCCATAAGAACCAAATAAAAGAATCTTCTTTCCGGAGGCAAAACCTTCCACTTCCCCGACAAAAGGCTCCATCTCCATCTCTTCCAGAACCTCGGCTCCCATGGCCGGGCATCCAAGTGCGAAAGCCTTCGCCTTTTTCAGTTCTTCCACGGAAGCGCTTCCCACTTCCACAACTTCCGCCTCTTTTCCGGTTTCCCGCACTCCGTCGCCGATCGCTTCCGCCATTGCCTGCGTATTTCCTGTCTGTGACCAGTAAACAATATACAACTTTTCCATGTTTTCTCCTTTCCTGACGCATTTACCGCATCAATAATGGCAGATTGAAAAATTCTCTTTCAAACTTTCATCCTCCTGCCAGTTGAATCACTTCCTGAATCTCCATGCCATCAAAGATAGCGCGAATCAGACGTTCCCTCGCCAGTTCAAACTTCTGAAACAGATGCATTTTCGCCGCAGGATTGGCATAAACCTGCCAGTATCCCGTACACAGATAATTCCGGCCTTTGTTGTCCATATAACCCTTCACATCCTCCGCCGGATAGCCCAGAAGTAAGCCCAGTTCGTGCGGGAACTCTCCCGTCCCGCCGCTGTAAGCACGGTATTTCTTCTTTACAACGTGAATCAACTCATAAAAGCCCTTTCCCTCATAGCCAAGGACACAAAGCAGTTTCTTTACTTCCCCGGACTCCAGATATTCCTTCAAAGGCCGCTCATGATAGACAAGCAGAGTTGTCTTGCGGTTCATCCTCGCCAGGCGCACGCAGAAAAGATTCGTTCCCTGCAGAATTTTTCTGGCATCCGCTTCATTTTCGTCGGCGATGATCAAAAGATTGGAAACCTTTAAACCCGCGATCATCGGGGCGCACTGAAGGAGAAGCTGGACTTCCAACGAATCCCGGTCCATTTTCTGTACAATCTTTAATGTCTCTGTGTTCATATGTTTTCCTCCTGGTTAGGTATTTCTAACTCACATTTAATATACCTAACCAAAAGGAATTCGTCAATACCTGCTCCTGAGAGTTTTTTTCAGGAAGAGGACATAGCATTACTTTTCAAAAACCGCTGGCTGCCGGTGGGCGGGAATCGCGATGGCAAGGTTGGCGTTGCTATTTATAAATAAGCGGAGTTATTTTATTCAACCAAATAGCGAGTACCAGCGTTATGATTTCCGCAACAAGCGGCGCGATCCAAATCGCATTTACACCAAAGAGCATAGGGATAACAAAAATAGCAAGTGCTTTTACCACAATCCCTCTGCTGATAGCTATCATGTCAGCCGTTTCCGTCCTCTTTGTAGAAAAAAGGTAGGCTGTATAAATTAAATTGATCGCCATAGGAATAAATGACAGGCGTATCAAACACGAACAAAACGCCGTAGATAAAAACCGACAAAATGCCGTTGATTATAATTCCGCAACGAAAATACCAGCCTATTTCTTCTGTATCCTGTTTTCCATAGCAATGCCCCCAAAGAGGCTGCAATCCTTGTGCCACACCAGAAAGGACAGCGTTGGCAAGCGAATAGATAAAACTTAAAACGCTGAAAGTTGATACTCCAATATCTCCAATCAGGCGCGCTAACATAAGATTATAGCAGAGCGCAGTCACAGGAGTTGTCAGTTGCGTAATCGCTTCCGGCACACCGCGCTTACAGATTTTTTTAATCAACGAAAAATCCATCTTGAATGGTCGAATACGGAGTTCTCCCCTTTTCTTTGCAAAGTGGGAAAGCAGAACCATCGTTTCTCACAAAAACAGAAAGACAGGTACTCATAAGCATGGGAACAGAAAATGCAGAATAATAGAACAAATAATCTGCAGACATTTCCCGCATTTCCCTGCTTAATTCCCTTGCGCCGCTTATATCGACAATCTGCTGCGAAAACACCATCCCTATAATCATAAGGATGAGTGATATAAAAAAAGTAAGAGAAAAAGCCGTCATAAAAGCGCAGTTTGCCCCGTCTTTATCTCCTCTCCCCATTCGGATAGCGACAACCGTTGCGCCGCCCCTCGGGAACATTGCCGCAATTGCGACGACAAAAGTAATAAATGGGACACCGATATTAACAGCGCCTAATGCCGCCGCCCCAACGCCTTGACCTACAAAAATGCCATCGACGACATTGTAAAGATAGGTTACAAACAATCCACCCATCGCAGGGAAAATGTAACCAAATAAAGATTTTGTTTTTGCACTCATAAAGACACCTCCACAACATAAAAGAAAGTGGGATAAAGCCTTTTTGCCTTACCCCACTGTGCAAAAAAAGTGGGATAAAGCCCAAATAGACTTATCCCACTTCAACAATCTTATTTGATTGCAAGTCCTCTGACAAGCAATTTTATTGTAACATGGACAGATGGCAAAGTCAATGAAATCAACACCAAAACTGCATAAACATTTATATCCCTCTCATCACTCTGATACCCTGTAATGCCCCACAATATCATCTCTTTTTTCGAGAATATCCTGCTCATATGCTCTTTGCCACGGACTGTTGTGATGAATCACATATGGCACGCCGTTTTCATTTCTCCGATCTGAAACAATCCCGATGTGTTTCTGAAATATCACGATGTCCCCGCCCTGCCATTCTTCAATCTCAGAAAGATCCGTGGTGAGACTGACCGCCGTGTGAGAAAAATAGACCTTCAGATTCTGCACGCGTCTGAAATCAATATTGATATCCGGCTCATCCATATCGTAGTCCTCCGGATTGGCTTTGATATCATCCTGTATCAACGTCATCAGATCGTACCCGGCGCTTTTCAGCGCATTTGCCACCACATCCGTGCACACACCGTATCCGTCATCCGGATAACCGGTCTGATAATACCGGCTTTTATACGCCGGTCTGGTAGAAATGTACTCCAACGCTCCCTGCAGGATATCTGTCTCATCGTCGATGCCGTCGCCATCCCGGTCTGACGCACTGTGTATCTGCCCGATCGTTCCGCCATATTGATCCGGCAATCGCTTCGGGGAGGTATGCTGGTAACGAAAAAAAAGAAAGCCGCCAACGCATAGAACGACAAGGATACCGATAACCGAAAGGATTTTTGCTTTATTTTTCACTGTAGTCTCCTTTCCAACTGTTGACAAAAATTCCTGGTTCACACGTTCCAATTATATGAACTATACCTTATCTTAAGAATAATCGCAACGACACCTCTTTATTCTTCATGACGTTTTCTTTTGGGGTAGGGAACAGCATCCTAACATTCTCATGACGCCTGCGCTCCCAGTCGTCGCCGACCTTTCCCGCTGTGTTTTTCTACCTGGATAGTATGCCGCGTATCAAAGTATATCAGATGAATAAAGCTCCGCCTTTTTTCTGAGAAGAATTACCCCATCGCCTCACATATACTTCTGATTAAATTCCTCTCTCGGGATCGGACGGCTGTAATAGTAGCCCTGTCCCAGATCACAGCCCATATCGCGGCAGAGCGCTTCGTTTTCCGCTGTCTCCACGCCTTCCACCACAGTGGAAATGTGGAGCTTTCCTGTAAGCTGCACGATCAGCTCCATGATGATGCGGGAGCGCACATTTTCCGCGTCGCTCACTTCCAGAAGGAAGCCCCGGTCTAATTTCAGCTCGTCGATATGCAGGTTGCCAAGGATGTTCAGGGAAGAATAACCGCTGCCAAAATCATCCATGGAAATGCGGAATCCCTGTTTTTGCAGTAAGGACATTTTCTGATTCAGCTCATCCACGTTGTCCGCCGCCAGTCCTTCCAGAATCTCCAGCGTGATGAGACTGCCCGGTATGTCGTATTTTCTGATGAGATTCGTCATCGTCTCGATGTAATCATTCTCATAAAAGAGCAGCTTCGACTGGTTGACAGAGATACCGACAGGTTCCTTTCCGGCGTCGATCCACTCCCGGATCTGTCGGCAGGCACACTCTACCATGTAAAGATCCAGTTTCGTGCAGAAGCCGTTTTTCTCAAACAGCGGAATAAATTCATCCGGATAGATCATGGATCCATCCTCTTTGACCCAGCGCACCAGCGCCTCCGCTCCTTTGAGTTTTCCGGTCGACAGGTCCACTTTCGGCTGCAGGTAAAACTTGAACTCGCCGTCTTTTAACGCCTGGTGCATGTGGCTCTCCACATAGTTTTCTGTCTTTTCCTTTTCATGAAGTTTGAAATCATAAAACCAGACGTTATTCTGATAAGAACCTTTGGCGGTGGTAAGGGCAAACATGACATGAGTCATCAGCGGCGTCACGTCCTTATTTCCTTCCTCGTTGATGGCAACTCCGCTGTAGAGAAGAATCCGGTAATTGTTATGATGATGGCTGGAAATCTTCACAATAGCATCCATGATATCCTGAAGGCGCTCGAGAATCTTTTCCCGGTCTGTTTCCAGCAGACAGAGATAAAACAGATCCGCCCGGTCGCGGGCAAAAAACTCTCCCTCTTTCATTCCCTGCTCCAGCACTTCCTTAATCTCAATGAGCAGACGGTCTCCGTATTCTCTGCCAAAAATTTCGTTGATAAATTTAAACTGATGGATATTTAATGCCACCACGGAAAAGTCGCCGACATTTTCCAGGAGCTTTCCCACTTCCTCCCGAAAATAGAACAGATTTTTCGCGCCGGTCAATGCATCATGATACGCCTGCCGCCAAAGCTCTTTATTATTTCTCTGCACCAGTCGCAGGCCGTAAGCAAAGAGGAAAAAGATAATGAAAAGTACGACGAGAATCGCTGCTCCCATAATTACAAGAACCGGAAACACATACGGATTGCTTTCCTGAAGAGTATTGACACACATCAGATACCAGCCGTTCATACCGACCGGGTCCAGAATGACCTGATACCGTTCTCCCTCGTAGACAAAAGAAGAAAAAATCTTCTTCTGATCCCTCATCTCTTCTTTCAGATGAACAACTTCATCTTCATCGAAATAAGGACCGTCAAAAATATTTTCAATTTCTTCTTTTACCACCGTATTGGATGAACGCACTAAAAAATTGCCCTCTGTCCCGACCATGTGCAGGTATCCGTTTCCTCCCAGCACCGTGTTGCCGCTCAAAATGTCCGAGAAAATCTCTATCTGGTCGCTGGCCATCAGCGCACCCACAAGCGTTCCATCCACATAGACCGGAACTGCGTAGGCAAACACTCTGCCTTCCACCGCATCGCTCTGAAACAGTCGGGATACGGATTTTTCTCCGGCAAACGCCTTCTCAATGACCGGATGCACCACCTCATTTAATTCATGATAATCCATGTCCGCACTGACGCCGATGCCCAGCGTGGATACCACTCCGCTGCCATCTTTATAGAAAAACGCCATGGTGCGGAAATTGTTCTGTTTATTGGAGGTATCAAGGCGCTCGGCAAAGGCCTCTCTGTCTTCCAGAAGGTCGATGGTAAAAAAACTTGCCAGCGTGTCAAGACTCTGGAAATCCGCTTCCACCTGTTTGTAAATCCTGTTCTTGTACTCCTGCGTCTCCACACTCATCTGCTGTCTGGCCGAATTCTGCATCGTCCGCATCAGGGAAAAGATCAGAAATACACCGATGGCAATGAGGATAAGGACAATACCCAGAATCAACCGCAGCATTCTTCTCATCTGTAACCGTGTCATTTTTTCGTTCATACTCATCGCTCTCCTTATCCTGTAAGCTCTCTTTCGTCTCCTTATGTGTCTATTATACACGAAGTCAGGAAAATTTATATGAATAATCTGCAATCAGAATCCCCGGACTTCCATCCGGAACGTAAGTACCACGTAAAGCACCGGCTGATGGAGAAGATAAAAAAGCAGACTGTGCCGTCCCAAAAAGCCCAAAAGCGGAAGACGTTTTTTCCGTAAAAACTGTTTCACACGTTCCCCATGTGAAACATACTCTATTCGTTCTTTTTGCATAAAATGTTCCCCGGACTGTCTTCCCGGAAGCGTCCCGTCTGGCTCCGAATGGAGAACAAAGCGCCCGAGAAAACAGCCGCAGAGGAATAAAAAGATCCATGGGAGAAAAGAAAAATAATCCGTAGAATAAAAATCTGCCGGAGGAAACCCGAAGAAAGCAGTGCCAAGATTCTGGTACAGGCCTTCCGGCAGTTTCATAAACTGCCACCCCTCAAAACCTGCGAATCCACTGTTTACATTTCTTGTAAGCACAAAAAGAAATGCGCTGATCAAAAATCCCGGCAGAGGGCGGCAGCGGGACAAAAGAGGCGAGCATACCGTCGCCACAAAAGAGGCCGTGCCGAGAAAGGTGAGCACACCGAAAACAACCCGGTCTTCCGGCAAAACAAGACAGGTGACCGCCGTCACCAGCAGCCCCGCCCCGAAAACGATACCGGCGTGGCGGTATTTTTTCCGCCCCAGACACTGGCAGAAGCCGGACAGCAGGATAAACGTCCAGCAAATGCTCTGCTGCCATACATAGCCGACGGTACTCCGGTACCACGGCACGTCCACCCCGAACATATACACGAGGTCCCACATGCCATGGTAGAGTACCATGCTGATGAACACCAGCCCCCGAAGTTCATCGAGGGCATGATACCGTACATTTTTTTCTGCCATTGCGTCCTTCCTTTCTTTCTGTCAGATATGAAATAACTATTGACTCCTCCGTATCCACTTCGATCATGCAGTCATCTACCTGTTCCGGCAAAACACAACGACATGATTTATCTGGCGGTCGCCCGTTTCGTTTTTCTTACTTTCTGATGAAAGGCATCCTTCCATAAAGACGGATGGAAGAGAATGAGCAGCGGGAACAATTCCAGCCTGCCCGCCAGCATATCAAACATCAGGACCACTTTGGACAGGTCGGATAAATGCGCGAAATTTTCCATCGGTCCGACCAGAGCAAGTCCCGGTCCCACGTTGTTGATAGCAGTCGCCACCGCCGTAAAGGTCGTCACCAGATCTTTGCCCTCCAGAGAAACAAGGAAGACAGAGAACACGAACAGAATCATAAAAGTGATAAAGTAAACGTTTGTGGAACGGACCACCTCATGTTCCACCGGCTTGCCGTCTACCTTGATCTTCTTGATGCTCTTCGGATGGATATAGGAGTTCAGCTCCTTTTTCACCGTCTTGATGAGCAGCACGAAACGGGACACCTTGATACCGCCTCCGGTACTGCCGGCACAGGCGCCGATGAACATGAGAAGCACCAGTATTGTCTGGCAGCTCCCCGACCAGTAATTAAAGTCAACCGTGGCAAAACCCGTGGTGGTGATGATGGATGCCACCTGAAATGCCACGTGTTTTAACGCCTCGGCAAATCCCATGGCCGTGTTGCACAGCGACCAGGTGATGAAGGCTGTCGCCGCCGCAATGACGAGGAAATAATATTGCACTTCCTCGATCGCCACCGCCTTTTTAAACTTCCGAAACAGGATCAGGTAATAGGCGTTAAAATTGACGCCGAACAATATCATAAATATGGTGATGACCCATTGGAGATACGAAGAATACCCCGCGATGCTGTCGCTCTTGATAGCAAAACCTCCCGTTCCCGCCGTTCCGAAGGTGATGGTCAGCGCGTCGTAAAGCGGCATATGCCCGATCAGAAGCAGAATGATCTGTACCAATGTCAGTCCAATGTAGATAATATATAAAATTCTCGCCGTATATTTGATCTTCGGCACCAGTTTGCCGACGGACGGTCCCGGACTCTCCGCCCGCATCAGATTAATGTGGGAACCGCCACTTAAAGGAATGACCGCCAGCAGGAAGACCAGAACGCCCATGCCGCCGATCCAGTGGGTAAAACATCGCCAGAAGTTGACCGAGCGGGACACCGCCTCCACATCGGTCAGGATGCTGGAGCCGGTGGTCGTAAAACCGGAGATCGTCTCAAACATGGCGTCCACAAAAGTCGGCGCCGTTCCGGTCAGATAAAATGGCAGACTGCCGAAAATACTCATGATGATCCAGCTTAACGCCGTCGCCACACAGCCTTCTTTTAAATAAAAAACGTGGCTTTTTGGCTTGCGGATGGTCGCCAGCGTTCCGAGAAAAAAGCAGAGCGCCGCCACCCCGAGGATGACAAATCCTTCTTTCTCTCTGTAGATTACTGCCACAATGCATGGCAGCAGCATCAAAATGCCCTCGATCCGGAGGACCTGTCCTAAAATGTATCGAATCATTGCATTATTCATGACGTTCCTCCGCTAAAGTAAAATATCCCGGATATCCTCGAATCCTGTGTTTGTGGTGACGATCATTACGGAATCTCCCTCCCGGATGCAGTCCTGCCCGCTCGGAATCAGAATCTTTCCCTCCCGGAAAATACAGGCAACCAGCAGATTCTTCTTTAAAGAAAGATCCATGAGCGGCACATCGGTCACTGCCGACGGCGCATCCACCCGGAACTCGATGGCCTCCACCTGAGAATCATACATGTGATACAGCGTCTCAATATTGCTGTCCATGGAATTCTTTCTGGCACGTACGTAGGCGATAATCGCTTCCGCGGTAATATATCTCGGATAGATCACGCTTCCCAGGTCAAGCCGGTTGATGACATCTTTAAAGGTGATACGGTTGATCTTTGTGATCACTTTAGCATGAGACACCTGTCTTGCGTGAAGGGTCAGCAGGATATTCTCCTCGTCAATTCCCGTCAGCGGCACGAACGATTCCACCCAGGAAAGGCCTTCTTCTTCCAGAAGCTCCTGGTCCGTACCGTCTCCGTTGATGATGACCGCCTCCGGCAAAAGGATGCTCAGTTCCTCGCAGCGCTCTTTATCCTGCTCAATGATCTTCACGGAAATTCCCATCGGGATCAGCTGCTTTGCCAGATAAAACGCCGCCTTGCCGCCGCCGATAATCAGGGTGTTTGCCACCCGGGTCGTCTGGAAACCAATCTGTTTTAAGAATGGCTTCGTCATCTTTCTCGGCGCCACAAAGGAAAGGATATCCCCTTTCTGTATCTGAAAATCACCGTCCGGGATATAGACATCCTCGCCGCGCTCCACCGCGCAGACGAGAACTTCTTTTGCCAGCTTCTCCCCCATCTGGGCAATAGTCATGCCGTCGAGCACGTTGTTGTCCGGCACGGCAAACTTAATAAGCTCTGCCTGTCCGCGGGCAAAAGGATGCGTCTCCAGCGCCGACGGGAGAAACAGGATACGCGCCGCCTCCCTGGCGGCCTCCAGTTCCGGGTTGATGATCATGGTCAGTCCCAGTTTTTCCCGCAGGTATGCCGCCTCCTGGCTGTAATCCGGCGTACGGACCCTGGCGATGGTCGCACAATCACCGACCTGTTTTGCCACCGTACAGCACAGCAGGTTCAATTCATCGGATTCTGTCACAGCGATAAACAGATCAGCTTTTTCAATCCCGGCCTCCATCTGCACACTGAAACTGGCGCCATTCCCCGCCAGTCCCATAATGTCATAATAATTGGCGATTTCCTGTATTTTCCCGGCATTTTTATCGACAATCGTGATATCGTGCCCCTCTTTGGATAATTGCTCCACCAAAGTTACGCCGACTTTACCACAGCCGACGATGATAATCTTCAGTCCTCTCTTCACAGAAGTTTTCTTCCCAAACATTCTGCAATCCTCCTGTATTTCTTTCATACTTTCGCAAGAAGTATAGCACAAATTTCGTCATACAGACAGCTTTGTTTAAAATTTATCTTTTCCGGCGCCATATCTGTCAGTTTTGCGGAAAAACCATCTGGGCAAGATACTGTTCCTGAAACAGCGGATTTTGCGCCAGCACAATTTCTTTCACGCTTTCTGCCACCGTCTGAAATCTCCCGGCAAGGGATGGGTTTCCGGCGAAAAGCACCGCTCCTGCCAGCGAACTGTTCCCGACAGCTCTGACCTTTGGAACAAGCGCTTCCGGAAGCAGTCCGATCCCCGCCGCCTTTCGGATATTCACTTTCTGCCCGAATCCCCCGGCGAGATAGACATGACTGATCTCTTCGTATCCTGTACCGTATTCCCGAAGCAGCACTTCTATCCCTGCCCGGATAGCCGCTTTGGCAAGCTGCACTTCCCGGACATCCCCGATGGTAAAGGTCACAGATGGCGCAATCTCATATCCATTTTTCAGAAAATTTTCTTCCGGTCTTCCGTCCGCACCGATGAATCCTTCTTTTAACAGCTCATACATGATCTCAATCACGCCGGAACCGCAAAGGCCTGCGGGAGCGCCGCCTCCGATCGTCTTTATATGCGGCCGTCCACAGATGATATTTACCGAAGAGACCGCCCCGGCGATTCCTGCCATACCGCAGCTGATATTTCCGCCTTCCAATGCCGGCCCCGCCGCCGTGGACGAAGCGAGCATCTTATCGCAGTTGCCGAGGACCATTTCTCCGTTGGTGCCCAGATCTACCAGAAGATTGATATCCCTGTTTTCGTCCATACCACAGGCGATGACGCCGCTCACCACATCCGCGCCGACAAAGGCGCTGACTCCCGGAAGAATCGTCATATTTCCCGACGGATGCAAAGAAAGATCGACCGGCGTGTACGGAGCCACACCGAGGGTCCGGCAGGAATAGCCGAGAAGCAGATGCTCCATCGTCGTATTTCCTGAAATGACAAGAGGGGTATCCGGCGAGACGCCAAGACCGTCCATGAGAGACCGGATATCTTCTCTGATACATTGCCGGAGCTGCTCTCCTTTTCCTTCCACCGAAGCCTTGATGCGGGACAATACATCCGCGCCAAATGTGCGCTGATGGTTGACGGAGGTGACTGTTTTTGTTACCTGACCGGTCGCCGTTTCCACCAAAGACGCCGCCAGCGTCGTTGTGCCAATATCCATGGCAACAACCCTTCCGCCTTCCGAAGTTTCCGTACCCTGACAGGAAATGTCCGGCTTCCTCACATTTTTTGCAGATGCTCCCTTTCCGTCCTTCCCGTAAAACGCGCTCTCCGCCGCCATGGAACTCTCATCCATCCTCTTTTCCACAGTGATCTCCGCATCCAGTTCCTCTTCTCCCCGGTTCTTTACCTGACACGCCAGCCTCCATCCGGCATCCAGCTCTTCTTTTGTAAAAAAAGTCTGCTCTGTCTCTGTCGGGACAGGCGGATCACTCAGAAACTGTACCCGGCATTTTCCACAGGTGCCGTTTCCCCCGCAAAAAGCCGGCAGAAAAGCGCCTTCCCGCTGCATGACATCCAGAAGCGTCTCGTCTTTTTTTATGATAAAATGTCTTACATCCATTTTCGTATTCTCCAATTTTTGTCACAACACTGCATCCTTTTTCACTTCGCTATCTTACCATGCTTTATTTTGAAAGAAAAGAGACAAAAGCAAAATCAGGGAACCCTGTCGGTTCCCTGATCGTCATAGTACGCTTATCAGTTATGTCATTTCAGCCATATCATTGATATCCGTTATATCAGTCATCCCAGTCGCGATCATCATCGTCATCGTCATGTCTGTCATCCCAGTCGTCATCATCGTCATGCCTGTCATCCCAGTCATCATCATAGCGGTCGTCATGGTCATCGTCGTAACGGTCGTCATGGTCATCGTAACGGTCATCGTCGTAACGGTCATCCCAGTCATCGTCATAACGGTTATCTCCGCCAGCTGCAGGATAATTTACATAACTTCCT
>DSLMC04102__coassemble_1710_pt1 | contig 11155 bp, 10 predicted proteins | sample DSLMC04102__metabat2_low_PE_027 | metagenome-assembled genome bin DSLMC04102
CGTCATCGTCTGTGTTACAAGTTTACATTTCTTATCACCGCGACAAATCCTTATTATTCTACATAATACACGCGGTTTTCTTTTCTCGGTGCGGCTTCTTTTGCCGGTTCGTCGGCATATCCCAAAATGCAGTGGCCGATTCCCTCGTAGTCCCCTTCGATGCCGAGGCTCTTTAACAGCTCTTTTCCTTCTTTCTGCTCAAATTCCTCTTTGGCTCTGTGAATCCAGCAGCTGCCGATTCCCAGGTCATGGGCTGCCAGCATCAGGTTCGCCATGACGAGGCTGCCGTCATACAGATAGGTCGGTACATTTTTATCGGCAAGTACGACCAGCACAACCGGCGCACCGTAAAACGGGTCCGTTCCGTCCGCGCCCATAATGCCTGCGTTGAGTTTTGAGAAACGGTCTCTGACTTCTTTGTTGGTGATCGCAAGGATGATCACCGGCTGCCGTCCCATACCGCTTGGAGCGTAAAGACCTGCCTGTATGATCTGATCAATGATTTCCTTCGGAACCATGTCCGGTTTATATTTACGCACGCTTCTTCTTGTCATCATTTCCTGAATGAAATCACTCATTTTACATCCTCCTTATAGGTCGGTACACAAAAAATGTACCGTTTGTCTCATCCATGCTGTCGGATAATTCCGGCAGCAATCCATTGTTGTCAGAATTATTATAATGGATTTTCAGAAAATGTTCCAGAGAAAATTTTATATGATAGCATCGTCTTTTAATGTCTCCACAATGTTCTGCCGGCATATCTTCCCGGCCGCCGCCATGTACGCGATCGCCACAACGGCTGCCGTCACCGCCAGTAAAAGGAGCACCGGCATCCACGGCAGATGTCCCAGCAATTCCCCGGCAGTCACCGGAGCCGCATGAAGCAGCAGAACAGTCACCGGTATATCAATCAGCAGTGCCAGAAGGAAAGGTCTTCCCACAATGAACAAAGCCTCCATAAATAACATTTTCTTTATTTCGTCCGGCGACACGCCGATGGATACATAGCGGGCAAATTCTTTTTTCCGCTGATAAATCTGCCCCAGCGTGGTGGACAGAATGCCCGCGATACCTACGCACGCGAGGATGCCCGCCAGCACGCCCATGACGATGCGAAGTCCTTTTCTCGCCGACGCGTCCGCCTGCTCATCTTCCAGGCGGTTTTCCAGAATATATCCGTTCTCTGTTCCACCGGATTCTGAATTTTCGGATTCCATATTCCCGGTCTCAAAATTCCGAACCCCGGGGTTCGCAGGTTCCGGACTCGTAGATTCCGAATTCACAGACTTGAAATTATTTTTTCTTGAATCATCTGATTGCAGAATAGACGTTGCGACGCCTGCAACGGAAGACTCCATTGCATCGCTCTGCTGTTTTGACAGATTGCCTTCTGTCCGCAGATTATAATACATTTCTTTTGTCGGGCTCAGACCCTCGACGCCGGAAAATGCAGTCTGCGAAATGACCAGATTCAGTGCCTTTTGTTCCAACTCCTCACGGATATCCGGGATGGTATCTGCAAAAGCGTCATAGTGCAGGGAAACTTCTCCTTCCCCGGACGTTTCGCTCTCCGCTTTCGTTCCGGCGTTTTCGCCAGACTGTATACTTCCGGCGGTTTCGTCAAGCTGCACGCTCCCGGCGGCTTCTTTTAGAAACGGAAGGTACCGGCGGTTTTTATAGTCGCTGTTTTTGTCATCCCAGAGAAGATTGACGGCGACGACTCCTGTATCCGAAGAAATGTTCCGGGATGCACAGTATTTCTGAAAGCTCTGGTCATCCAGAATATAAAAATGCGCGTCCACCTGCCATGCCGTCTGTCCGGACAGTTGCACCTGTTTCGCATCGCCAAGGAGCGTTTCCGGTCCCTCCTTTTGCAGCTTCTCACCAAGCATCTGCTCCGGCACGGAAATTTTTGTATCCACAAGCCGGTAGGAAATGACCGATTCTATCCCCGGCAGTTCCCGGAGTGCGGTCAGTAAAGAGTCTGTATCTTCTCTTTCTTTTTCCGATGAGATATCCACGGTGAGCATATAATCCCAGGTATCCCGGAAACGGGCAAAGTACGTATGCTGTGTGCTGAGTCCGGATATGGTTTCCCCGCTCAAAAATAAAAGGAATCCCAGAAAAGAGAGAAAAAGTGCCAGTCCCGCCAGACGCATGGACTTTCTTCTTGCATACAGAGACTTCCTTGCCAGCTCTCCGTACACACCGAAACATCTGGATGTGAGACGGAACGCGCGCATCTTTTTGATCTCCGGTCCTTCCTCGCCAAAAATCGCTTCCATCGGCGACAGACGACTCAGCTTTCGCGCCGGGATCCAGGCGGAAAGCAGTATGGTAAAAAACGCTGTTCCGAGAGAAATCACAAGAACCAGAATGTGATATTCAAAGGCGACGTCATACTGTATATTCAGATGCATGTCCCGGCCCATGGCGATCACCCGGCGGATAAACAGCGCGCACAGGCCGACGCCCGCTCCAGTTCCCGCCAGCACAGGAAATGTACACAGCACAAAGGCTTCCTGCAGCAGAAAGCTCCGGATCTGTCCCGGCGTGGCGCCCACACTTTTCAGTATCCCCAGCTGGTGGATCCGGCTTCCCATGGACACGGCAAAGGCGTTATGCAAAAGCAGGATCAATGCCAGGCAGGCAAAAAACAATACGATCCCATACAAAAGAAACAGCGCGCCCGGGGCTTCCTTTGCCACTTGTCCCGCCGCCTGCTGCTTACCATAATCTGCCCAGAGATTATAGGCAATACTGCAAAGCAGGGACAGGAACAGCGAAGAGAGAAAAGCCGCTCCCGCCAGGAGCGCGCCCGATGTTCGATTTTCCCGAATGTACCGAACAGAAAACTCTTTCCACATGCGACTCCCTCCCCTCATCGATTCTTTTCATCAGAAACAATACGCCCGTCTTCCAGCCGTATGATCCGGTCTGTCTGCAAGGCGATATTCTCGTCGTGGGTGACAATGAGGGTGGTCTGCTTCCACTCCCGGTTGGAATATTTTAAAAGTTCCATGATTTCCTGACTGTTCTTCTGGTCGAGATTGCCCGTCGGCTCGTCGCACAGAAGGAGCGCCGGCGCGTGGATCAGCGCTCTGGCGATGGACACCCTCTGCTGCTGGCCGCCGGAGAGCTGCCGGGGCAGATGTTTCTTCCTGTCAGCAAGCCCCAGAATATGAAGCAGACGCTCCAGATATTCCTCGTTGATCTTCTGCCCGTCCAGCCGGAGAGGAAGGGTGATATTTTCCACCACATTTAACACCGGAATAAGATTATAAAACTGATAGATCAGCCCCACCTTTCTCCGGCGAAAAATCGCCATCTCCTTCTGGGAGCGGTGATACACTTCCCGCCCTTCCACAAAAATCTTCCCGCCATCCGGACGATCCACTCCTCCGACAAGATGAAGCAGTGTGGATTTTCCCGAACCGGACCGTCCCATCACAGCCGTCATCTCTCCTTTTTCCATCGTAAAAGATACATCGTCAAGGGCCCGTACTTCCGTCTCCCCTTTTCCGTAGATTCTCGATAAATGCTCCACTCTTAAGATTTCCATATCCTGCCTCCTTCACCAGACTGGTCTGCTGTTTTTACACAGTATACCATTCTTTTGGTGACAGCCCCGTGACTTGTCAGTGACAGATCTGTCACATTTCTCTCCGGTAAAATCGAATCTCAAACTGCGCGCCGCCTTCCCTCCGGTTCCTCGCCTGTATCGTGCCGTTTTGCAGGTGAATGATCTTCTGCGCCAGGGCAAGACCGATGCCGGCGTTTTCTCCCACGCCTCTTTCGGATGTGCCCCGGTAGAATCGCTCAAAAAGATGCGGCAGTTCTTCTTCCGGTATCCCGGCGCCGTTATCCGCGATACAGATTCCTGTATAAATCGGATTCCTGGCAGCACGGATTTCTATCCTTCCGCCGTCAGGCAGATGTTCCACACAGTTTTTCAGTACATTTCCCAGGGCTTCCACCGTCCAGGCAAGGTCGCCCTGAAAGCAGGAATTTTCCTCCACATTTATCTCTATGGCGATATTTTTCAGTTCCGCCGGAATCGCCAGCGGCTCCCACGCCTGATCCACCACTTCGCGAACCGACACAGGATCCCTTTTCAGTTCCACTGTGCCAGATTCCAGCCGGGCAATTTTTAATAGCACGGACACCTGCCATTCCATCCGGTTTAAAAGTCGGCTTATCTCCCGGACATACTCTTTTCTCCGGGCGTCCGGCAGACCTTTACGGTAAAGCCGCGGCACGATCATCCGGATGGAGGTCAGCGGCGTGCGGATCTGATGGGACACATCCGCCAAAGACTCTTTGAGATGTCTTTTTTCCTTTTTCAGTTCTTCCGCCTGCTCTGTAAGCCGCAGCGTCATCTTTTGAATCTCGCTGGACAAAAGCGCCAGCTCCCCCTCTTCGTCGGGGACAAACTGAAGCGGGCGGGGACTGTGAAGCAGATGATTTAATTGCGCGGACAGCGCCGAGATGGCCTCATACCTTTTCTTCGTCCCTTTCCAGAACAGACCGCCCGCCGCCGCGCAGACCACAAACACATAGACCGCCGCCGTCCCTCCATAAAGAAATGCCGCGCCAAAAACAGCCGCTGCGGTGAGTCCCGCCCAGATAAAACCCTGTTTTTTTATTTCCGGATTTCTCCACAGCCACATATCTTTTTCTCCCCTTTCTGCCTTCTGTCTGGCTGATCTTTACGAGCAGCCTGTTCTTTCGCCTGACTGATTCTTCTGATTGTCCCTCTCTTGCGTCTGACTCTCTGTCCGACCTATCCTTCCATCCGATATCCCAGGCCCCGCACCGTTTTTATGAGAGCCGGATGCGCCGGGTCATCCTCCACTTTTTCCCGCAGCCTCTTGATGTAAACGGTCAGCGTATTGTCGCTCACAAAATCACCCGCAATATCCCAGATTTCTTCCAGCAGACGATTCCGACCGAGCACTTCTCCCTGATGCTGGAAAAAAATCAACAACAGCCGGTACTCCAGCGGAGAAAGATAGATTTCCTTTCCATTTTTCTCCACGTACGCCCGCTGTACATCCAGAGAAAGATTTCCGGCCATGTATCGCATCTGCCTTTTTTCGCTGCGGCGCAGCACATTTCGGATTCGCGATACGAGTTCCATGGGGCGAAACGGTTTTGTCACATAATCATCTGCTCCCAGGTCAAATCCCGTCACCACACTGGCCTCATCGTCCATGGCAGTGAGCATGATGACCGGTATATCCCGTTCCTTTTTTATGACGCTGCAGAGAGAATACCCGCTGCCATCGGGCAGCATGAGATCAAGGAGGATCAGGTCGGCGCCTCTCTCCTCCAATATCTCCACCGCCGTCTTCCGGTTCGCGGCCGCGCACACCGAAAAGCCTTCCTCGGTCAGAAGAATACGCAGATTTTCCACGATCTCCCTCTCATCCTCCACGATCAATATCTCTGTTTTCTTATTGACACTTCCTTCTTTCATATGTATTCCCGTTCCTTCCCACCGCACAGCCTTTTAGCATCCTGCCAGGTTCTTTGCAGTCTTTTACCGTCCTGCCTTTTGCGTCCTTTCACTGACCCGGCTCTTTTTTTCCCGCACAGCTCGTAATAGAAAATGTATTGCTGAATCACTCCCTGAAATCCCCGGTACCTCCGGTTTGGAAATCCCCGCTTGTAGTGCTGCGCCATCGCCTGTTTGATATGTGTATCCATGGGAAATGCCTGCAGATGATGCAGTCCGAACAGGCAGATACAGTCCGCCACCTTCTCTCCCACCCCGAAGAGCTTCAGCAGTTCCTCTTTCGCCTTCCGGTAGGACATGGCGCTGACCGCTTCCGGATCAAACTCGCCGTTTACCACACTGCGCGCCGCGCGCACCACATATTTGCTGCGATACCCCAGATTACACTCCATCAGCGCATCCTCCGGCAGACCGCACAGCGCCTCCGGTTCCGGAAATGTATAATAATATGTATCATCGTCTCCGCTTTCTGACGTGAAACTGCCACCATCCGCAGCTTCGCCGTTTGCAGTCGGATGGCCAAAATCCCCGGGAACCGCCCGCTGTTCTCCGTACCTTTCACAGATATTTTCAATACACCGGCGAATCCGCACGATGTTGTTCTGCTGGGAAATGAGGAAGGAGACGATCATCTCCCACAGATCCTGCCGGAGAATCCGCATCCCGGAGCCAAAGGCGATGGCACGGTTCAAATACCGGTCATTGGGATTTGCCGCCGCCATATAGGCGGCATAATCGTTATCTACATCAAAATACTCTTTCCAGAATCCAAGAAATTCTTCCTCACTGCAATAAAAACGGGTTCTGTCTCCTTCCTGCTCTATTTTGATATACCGGTCTTTTGCCAGAACCACATATACATTATCCTGCATTTTTTTCATACGAAAACATTGTCCGGAATCACAGATCTGTTCCAGATTGAAATGTTTTATCTCTTTTTCAACCATAGTTCCTCCCTTATTTTTCCCGCAACCATAAACGCCGCCCATACCAGGCTGATGCCTGCCGCCACCGATAACGCATACTGCGCCGCCGTCACGCCGTACTCCAAGGCAGCGCGCCTCTCTCCTTCCACCAGACGCCGCATGGCAAAATACAGAAGACGCCCCGGCGCGGAAGTGGCGATGGCGGGCAAGAGCAGCACCGTCGCCGGAACCCGCAGGATTCTTGCCAGACATTCGGCGTACGCCGCCGTCACCATGGAAGACAGCAGGCAGGGAAGCATCCTCCCTCCCACGGTCTCCTGCACCGACACAAAAAGGATCCGGTTCATCAGTCCGCCCAGGGCGGCCGGAATCAAAAGTTCTTTCCGCAAATGAAACAACACGCCCAATCCCAGCGGACCGAAGAATGCCGCCGCCAGTTCCAGAATGTCCTGCCGCATGCTTTATCCCTTCCTTAAAGTAAAATCTGCAAATAGTTTCCCGCACACCATCCATATGCGTCTGTCATGCCTGTCAATATGGCATACATATCAATATATCATCCAGATTGCCGCCATAAATCCACACGCCAGCGCTCCGGTCCAGATGAGGCTCTCCGTGAGCCGCATGACGCCGGAGATCGTATTCCCCGCCAGCACATCCCGGACAGCGTTCATCAGCGCCAGTCCCGGAATCATCAGCATCATATCCCCCATAATGACCCGGTCGTAATGAAACCATCCGGTCAGACGGGAACCAAGGCAGATCAGCGTTCCGGTGAAAAAAGAGCAAAACACATAAAATGTCACCTTATTCGGGAAAAATCTCTCAAAATGTACCTGCAAAAAGCAGATCAGCGGAGAAAACAGAGCCGCTGCCAGCCCGTCCGCCACTGTCCCGCCAAAATACAGGGCAAAGCTGCCCGTGGTAATAAGGCTGCCCGCATATCGTTCCCGCACATTTTCCGCGCCTTTCCAATGATGGATCGACATTTCCAGCTCCGGCAAAGGAAGCGGGCTGCCGCAGCAACTCCGGCTCAAATGATTGAGCGCCTCCAGCCGACGGAAATCATTCTTCGGCGCGCCGGATATCCGGCGGATACCGTTGACCCGTATCCTGCCCGGAAACTCCATCGCCGCCATAATGCTGGCGGTAATAACAAACACATGGCATTCCACAGCCCCGTACGCCCTTCCCATGCGGGTCAGAGTGTCCTCCACCCGCTTGATCTCCGCCCCTGAGGTAAGGAGCATTTCCCCCATATCCAGAATAGTATACAAAAGGCGCTCTGCCTTCTCCTTTCCGGGTTTCATGACATGACACTCCTTTCCGGCTGACGGACTGTTTTTCCGTCCATTTGCGCCGGAGACATTCCGATGCAGTATGATGTCGGTATGATGTATTTCATATTCAAAGGGTATTGTACCATAAAAAAACAGCAGATATACATGCTTTTATGTATATCTGCCACTATTGTATTGTTTAAAGTTCCGGTTTGTCTGTCCATACCGCCTTGTTTAAAATTCCGGTTTGCCTGATTTTATCGTCTATCCCTCGTAGCGCAGCGCGTCGATCGGTTTTCCGGAGTCCGATCTTTTGTCCGCTCTGTGACTGACACAAGCATGATATTCATGATACCAATGCCGCCTACCAGCAGGGAAATGCCGGCAATTCCACCGAGGAGCAGTCTGATCCATCTCCTGGCACATACTTTCAACTCCTTTCGCTGTCTCCTTTAACTGGCGCACACGTGCCGCCAGTACCTCGCTGTACATCTCGTCGGCGTCCCTGCATATTCTTATAATCTGACTGGACTACGCTTTCCACGACCCGCAGCCCTACCTGCCCCATGATGACCTGTAGGATATGCTCCACACATTCCTTCTCCCTGCATACGTTCCGCATAAATGTGTCGGACATCAGTGTAAAATCACGGATGATCTGCCGATACCTGCTGTAGCGTTCATCCATGCCCTCTCCCAATGTCGCTGTTTCTGCCCTTCTGCTTCTGTGGTGCCGTTGAGCTATATGGAATTTTGGGAAAGATCTGGGGGAAAATGTATGCACAGAGATTTATGTCGATATTCTCTGAAAATACCACAGTTCCATCCCCAATACCCACACATCGTCCTCCCATCTCACAGACGGCGTTTTTCGCGCACATGCCCTTGAACCGCCGGCCTGTGAGCAAGGACAAGGCACAGACTGCGGAAAAGGCAGGGAGCGGAGAGGGGAAAAGCGAATGTCTTGTGCTTGCACAAAAGGCTGAGCTTTTTACCGAACCGAAAAGGCGTCAGCCGGGAACCGCTACGAGCGGTTCCTCCCTGCTTTCTCTATATACCACATATGTCCGAGTGAGGGCGTCGGCGGGCAAAGCGGCATGGGTGCCTCCGCCGTCGTCTGTTTGACATCTTTCTGTTTCCACCGCTATCTTGACATAATATACCCACAGGGGGTATAATCGCAATATACCCCTAGGGGGTATAGAAAGGAGATTTATATGAAAAAGATTATCGAAAAAGCTGAAGCCTTCATGGAATTTGGAGGAATCAAAAAAGATATTATATTCCTTATTTTAGGAGGTCTCTCCCTCATTGTCAGTCTATTCAACCTGATACCCCTTCCTTTTGACGCGGCATGGATTGCCATCATTCTTTGCGGTATACCCATCATAATGGAAGCGATCATCGGGCTTATTACCGCTTTTGACATCAAAGCCGACGTACTTGTATCTTTGGCTCTGATTGCTTCCGTCTGCATCGGTGAGAATTTTGCCGCAGGCGAAGTTGCTTTCATTATGCAGCTGGGCGCGCTGCTTGAAGATCTGACCGTTGCAAAAGCAAGAGCAGGTATTGAAAAACTTGTACACCTCACACCACAGACCGCGAGACTAATTATTGACGGTGCAGACAGGATTATCCCTGCCGAACAGGTGCAGGTGGGCGATGTGATCCGCGTTCTGCCTGGTGAGACCGTTGCTGTCGATGGCATTATTATTTCAGGGCGGACCTCTGTAAATCAGGCAGTCATGACGGGGGAATCCCTCCCCGTTGATAAAGCGGCAGGTGATGAAGTATTTTCTGGTACTGTGAACCAGTTTGGCGCTTTTGAAATGCGAGCCACAAAAGTTGGCAAAGACAGTTCCATCCAGCGGATGATACAACTGGTTCAATCCGCGGATGCGGGGAAAGCCAAAATTGTCGGGCTTGCAGACAGATGGGCAACCTGGATCGTTGTCATTGCCCTTTCTGCCGCAGGTCTTACCTGGGCAGTTACAGGCGAAATCATCCGGGCTGTCACCATACTTGTTGTATTTTGTCCCTGTGCATTGGTCCTCGCGACACCAACCGCAATCATGGCAGCGATTGGAAACGCCACAAAACATGGTTTCCTGGTTCGGGAGGGCGATGCCCTTGAAAGGCTTTCGGCAGTCAAAAAGATCACATTTGACAAAACCGGCACCCTCACCTACGGCACTCCCAAAGTCATCGCTGTAAAGTCTGTGTCTGATTTCACGGAAGAAGAAGTGTATACATTTGCCGCCTCGGCAGAACAGATGAGCGAACATCCTCTCGGAAAGGCGATTGTTTCCTGTTACGGGAAAAAACCTGTTTCCTGTGACAGTTTTAAAATGAATCCCGGCGAAGGTGTGATCGCAGTCGTTGACGGAAAGATCGTAAAGGCAGGGAATCTGAAACTTCTGAAAGGAACTGCAATTTCTCAGGCAATTGCAGCAAAAGTAGATTCATATCTTAATGAAGGAAGCACCGTCATTTATGTTGCTGTTGACAACGCCCTTGCCGGGTACATTGTTCTTTCCGACACAGTAAGGACAGAAAGCAAAGATATGATCGCCGCGCTCAGCAGTATCGGCGTCCAGCCTGTTCTCCTCACGGGGGATCATCAAAATGCCGCCGACGCCATTGCCGGTCAGCTTGCGATCCGGGAAGTGCATGCTGACTGTCTGCCCGAAGACAAACTGAACTATATCGGTTCATATCAGGAAAAGGGGGATGCCGTCTGCATGATCGGCGATGGCATCAACGATGCCCCCGCACTGAAAAAAGCAAATGTCGGCATTGCGATGGGCGGCATAGGCAGCGATATCGCGGTAGACGCCGCAGATATCGCCCTTGTAGATGATGAAATCCGGGAGCTTCCGCACCTTCTGGCACTTTCCAGACGAATGATGACCACAATTAAACTGAACCTGACTTTCTCCATGGCTCTTAATTTTCTTGCAATCACCCTAGCCATCACAGGACTGCTTGGGCCTGTAATCGGGGCTTTAGTACATAACGCAGGCTCCGTTCTGGTTATAATCAATTCAGCTCTGCTGCTGTCCTGGCATAGAAAATCCGACAGAAGCCATGCGGGTATCCTCGGACACCGCCTATGAGGCGCTTCGCTGTCAGATGAAGACGAAATTTTTTCTGTAAAATGTAATAACCTTTTTCACTAAAAAACCGAAGGGACTGATTTCACACAGATATCCTTCGGTTTCTTTACGGAAATGCACTTTAAACAAATTTATTCAATTCCTCATTACTATACTTCAAAACTATCCGGTTGGCAAATAAAAAAATGGGGATTTGTAAAGGTGACAACAGGTTTCTCATATAACAGACGATACCATTCGTTCTCATACAGTTCCTCCCGACTCGACCCTCACTCGGACTACAGCCGTTTTTGATCGGCAGGGAGAAACCGC
>DSLMC04102__coassemble_3064_pt1 | contig 6922 bp, 5 predicted proteins | sample DSLMC04102__metabat2_low_PE_027 | metagenome-assembled genome bin DSLMC04102
TTGGCGGAGGCGTCGCCCATGTACAGAAGCTCCACCGTATCAAACGGCACATCTCCGTTCCAGTAATGCTCGTTGGCAACCATCGTATAGCCGACTTCTTCCCGGAAGTTGGTGGCAACATACGGGCCGGTTCCGATCACACCGTGATCATAGTCAGTGGTATGCTCCACATCAATGATCGCCATGACCGGATACGCCAGATTCCTGGTGAGATCCACATACGGCTGCGTCGTCCGGATCGTCACATTGCCGGCCGTGTTATCCGCTGTGATCTCCGCCTCCGCTTCCAGATAATTCTGCGGCGCGGAGGAACCGTTCGGCGCCTCTTTATACAGCCGCTCAAAGCTTGCCTTTACCGCTTCCGGTGTCACATCGCATCCATCGGAAAACTTCACGCCGTCCCGGATATGGAACACCCACTCGGTGTGTTCATCGTTGACTGTATATTCATCGCATAATGTGTTGACCACATTCATGGCATTATCAAACTTGAACAGACACTCGCCCACGCCGTACCGGGAAAGGTTCCAGGCGCAGTTGATCTCCGCCGCCGGATCCAGACCGCCGCCGCTGTAATTCTGGATACCGAAGGTCATACTGGTACCGGAAGACGTGTCCTGCTCTGTCTCATATGCCTGCTGATTGACCTCATCCTCCCGGTTTCCGGAAGCAGCGCCCGTATTCCCTTCCTGCGCGCCGGAGGACCATCCGCAGCCGGTCATACTGCCGATGACCATTACCGTCGTCATCGCCGCCGTAAGTAATTTTTTCATTTTCTTCATCTCTTATTATCTCCCCATAAAAAATATACTATCGCCATGAGAAGCGCTGCCAGCGCCCATGATGCCGGGTAACTGAACGCTACGCTTCGCACCGACGGACGCAGCGTCATGGCTGTCAACATAAACACAATGCGGAAACCGCAGAAGCTTACGATCGTCACGATCATAGGAATGACCGCCTGTCCGTATCCGCGGAGATTTCCGCTTAACACCTCCAAAATCACATACAAAAAATATAAAGGGAACGTAATCCGTATGATATCCACTGTCTGCGCGATGACCGCTTCGTCTTTTGTAAAAATATGCAAAAACGCCGGTGCTGCAAACATCAGGACGATTCCCGCGGCAAAGACCGCGGCGGTTCCGCCTCCGATACATACCCGGTTCCCTTTGCGGATGCGCTCCGGCTTTCCGGCGCCATAATTTTGTCCCACAAAAGACACCACCGCCTGACCCAGGGCAAGGATCGGAAGATAGAGTATCATCTCCGTCCGGAAATAAACCGTGAACGCCGCGATGGACGTAACGCCCAGCGTATTGATCTGAGACTGGATCAGGATATTGGAAAAAGTGATCACCATCGACTGGATACCGGCAGGCACGCCGACCCGCAGCACATTTCCCAATTCTTTCCCGTAAAATTCCGGTCTTCGCAGCCGCAGGGCATAGGGAGCGCGAAGCCGGACAAGATACCCGGCCGATAAGATTGCCGCCACCGCCTGTGAAACTACCGTAGCAACCGCCGTTCCCTCAACGCCCATTCCGAAAACTGCGATACATACATAATCCCCGACAATATTTAAAACGCCTCCGACACACTGAAAAAACATGGGATTTTTAGAATCCCCCAGCGCCCGGATGATGCCGCTCATCAGATTATATAAAACAGTCGGAACCATACCGGTCATATATACTTTAAGATAAAGTACCGCCGACCCCATAATGTCCTCCGGCGTCCCCATGGCAGTAAGGAAAAGTCTCGCTCCGCCGACGCCAAGAACCATCAGGATGATTCCGCCGCCAATCCCCACCAGAAACATGGTCTGAATCAAACGCCGGAGCTTCTCCCACTGTTTTCCACCAAAATATTGCGCGGTGAATACGCTTGTACCCGTTGCCATGCCGGTAAAAAAGCCCACCAGGCAGGTGATGATCAGACTGCTTGCTCCCACCGCCGCAGACGCTTCCGTCCCCAGAAACTGTCCCACAAACACCAGATCCACTGTCGTGTAAAGCTGCTGGATCAGACTGCTTCCAAGAAGCGGCAGGGCAAAGAGCAAAATACTTCCGGTCACATTTCCTTCCGTCAGATTCTTCGACTTCAACAGGTTTCCTCCCACAGATCATGCGATACCATATCCGCGTGTTTCTTTTCCTGCAGATGTTCATGGGTGTGGGAATCCTGGTCAATCTCATCCACACAGGTGTCATAATGGCCGTAGGCTATGAGGGGCGAATCTTTCGGCACGGAATAGGAAATGGTCTGATAGAGGATGATGCAGTCCTCCTGCAGCCGGACTTCCTCAATGGTGTTGCCAAAATAATCCCGCAATACTCCGATCAGCTCTCCTTTTCTGACCACATCCCCGGCGTTTTTTAACGGCGTCCAGCAACCTTCGCTCTCCGAATCAATATAATGGGTATGGCGCATATATACCGGCGTATACTTCTTAAACTCCTTCGGCGTGATCAGCGCGCCCAGATAGCGGAGGATATTCCGCACATCCTTCCGGGAAGCTTCCGCTTCCTCCTCTGACCACATACCCTTGCACCCCCGCTCAATGAGTACTGACGGGATACCCAGTCGCCCTGCGTAATTGTAAGCGCCGCCGTCGGAAAGCCCTGACTTCACATAGAAGGGAACGTCCGCCTCCCTTGCCATAGCCTCCGCTTTCGCCACCGTCTCCGGCGCCGCGTTGCCGACACTGTAAATAAACGGCGTCAGGTCTTCAAACCAGTCGCCATTGTGGACGTCAATATAATAATCAGCCCGTGAAAAAAGCTCTTTTTCCATAAAGTAAGCCAGTTTATCCGTAAAAGTTCCATGGGCGCTTCCCGGAAAAACCCGGTTCAGATTCTTTCCATCCTCTCTGGACACGCTGACCGTACGGGCACGAAATCCATTCATATTGACAATGTGAATAAGAATCAGGACGCCTCGTACATTTTCCGGCGAGAGTTCACGCGCTAAACCTGTCACACACTCAATCCCCACATATTCCGCATTGTGGATTCCGCCGGTGATAAGGACAGTATCGCCATCTTCTTTTCCCTTGATAATGGTCGTCGGAAGTCCTTCCTCCGTAAACGGAAGTTCCAGAAATCCGCTGACCTTCTGTCCGCTTTGTACCGTGAAATTTGCCAAATGAAACTCCATACATATCCTCCTGTCCAATCATATTAAAAATCATAAATTTGATTTTCACAAAATAAAAAGCAATCCCCCCTTCTGTTCATAAGATATTGCCGCGACAACCGGGCCCGCTGGCGGACACAACAAATAAAACGACATAAACGTCTCCATAAAAATCCCTTTGTTCTGTCAGGCATACGGCGCTCCATCATCACAAATTATAAAATCATAGGTAAAAAAAAGAAAATAAATCCCAAGACCTTACTGCATAGCAAATATACTGACAAACTATACTCTGTCAATATCTCTGGAGGCAGTAAACTGTTACAATAAACACAGTCTTAGAACTTCTCCGAAGAAATGAACTAAGAAATTCTAAAGATAATCCAATCAGCTACATCGCCTGTCGACCGCAGGCAAATGTAATATCCCTGGCAAGCAGTTCTCCTGACTTCGGCTTAACGTTCTCCTGCGCCTTCCCAGGGAAGGGACTCCCCAGTGGCATATGCAGGCAACAAACCTTTCACAGTGACGGGATCGTATCGGACTTGCACCGATTTCTCTATTAATCCTCGCGGAACTTGCCGGACTGTGTAATTTTCTATGAAATTACCTGAACTTCACATAAATTGTATCACAATACTTTGTATATGTAAATGAATCTTTCTCTTATTCTATCATCTCGACAAAAAACCATATGTTTTTCCATTTTTTGCAGTAAAAAAATGTACTCTTATTACTCTTTTTTGCCACACCAGCCGAAATCCAACATTGATTTCACATTGCCTATTTTCACTTTCTATTTTATAATGTTTTCAGTACATTTTTGCTATACTATATAAGGAAATCGAGGGAATCATTATGAACAACGAAAGCATTTTTACCCCAAAGAAACTGCAAAAGGAAGTCGATCACATCCTCTCCATGGACATTTCCACCGTAAAGAATCTGCAGATCGGCTACCACGGAGAGACGATCTTTCTCCACAAATCTTCAGATGACACTTTCGTGTTAAAGGAATACATCGGCGGACTGTCCGGCTCAGAATATTACGCCAAAGTGACTGCCAACCGGATCAAGACCACCATCCGCTACGGACGCCGGGAGGAGGTTGACCGGAATGCTTACGTGGAGGTCTTTCTTCCGGAAAGCTGGCACGGCGAGCTGCAGCTCTCCAGCCAGTACGGTGATATCGTCTCTGACGAAAGCTGGTCTTTTGACCGTTTTGCCGCTGAGACGATGGAAGGTTCCATCGCTTTAAAAAGTATCACTGCTCCCCGCATCCGCATGAGCTGTCCGGTGGGTAGCATCCATGTCGAAAAAGCGGAAGGGTTCACAGACCTTCACACCGTTGCCGGCAGTATCCTTGCCGACGACATCGCCGGAGGAGCGAAGCTGGAGACGTCCGGCGGTCCGATCACCGCTGCTTTTACTTCCTTAAATAATATCGTGGAATGCAACACGCTAAACGGCCCGGTCACGCTGATTCTTCCAAAGGGCGCCGGCATCAACATGGACGGCATCAGCAAGACCGGAACCATTACCTCAGAGATCGCGGGACTCACCGTGCAGACCAAACCGGGCAACAAACAGTGTGTTTCCGGCATTATCGGAGAAAAACCGTTCCAGAATGTGCGCATTTCCACGATCAACGGAAATGTGTTGCTCCGGGAAGAAGAATAAAATATTCTGTACTAATAAAAACGTCACCTGCGAACAGCGGGTGGCGTTATTTTCAGGAGGTGTTATTTCAGATACCTTCCTGACCCCGGGGCAACTCTACCCGAAACGTCGTCGCCGTTTCCGTGCTCTCCACCCACACGCTGCCCCGGTGAAGTTCCACGATCTTTTTGACTACGGCAAGGCCCACGCCAGTTCCCTGGGAAGCGTGGGAGGTGTCTGCCTGATAGAATTTATGGAAAATGCGTTCTCTGTCCTCTTCCCGAATCGCCGGGCCGGTATTTTTGACCGCCACCGTCACAGTGGCAGGATACCGGCCTTCTTTTTCCGGTGGATTCTCCTGTACCCAGATGGTGACTTTGCCGCTTTCCGGGGAAAACTTGATGGCATTGTCCAGAAGATTGATCCACACCTGCTGTAACATTTCTTCATTGGCGGCGATCATATGCTCGTTAAATTCGCAGGAGATCTCCAGATCCTTTGCACTCCATTTTTTCTCTAAAAGAAGGACGCAGCGCCGGATCTGCTCGGAGAGATTGTATTCCTTCACATCCGTGAGGATCATCTGATTCTCCACCTTTGTCAGGTTCAGCACATTGGTTGCCATATCCGCCAGCCGCCCGGATTCCTGCTCGATGATAGAAATGTATTCCCTCGCCTGCTCTTCCTCCACGTGCCCGCGCCGCAGCAATTTGGCGAACCCGTAGATGGAGACGATGGGCGTCTTAAATTCATGGGAAAAGTTATTGACAAAATCCGAGCGGAGCATCTCCGTATTGCCAAGCTCTTCCGCCAGCTTATTAAAGCTCGTCTCCAGTTTCTTTCCCAGCCGGTGCTCTCCCAGATGCAGCCGGGTCTGATAGTCGCCCTCCGCCAGCCGGTCCATGGCTTCGATCAGCTTGTTGACCGGCCGCAGCGGAATCCGTACCACAAGAAAGGAGATGGCAGTTCCCACAAAAATACTGGCGATACCAAACTGTATCAGTATAAATGTCATCGCCATATGACCGGAGATCGCGCTGTTTATGATTCCCAGCCGCATCAGCCCATAAGTAAATGTAATCACAAAAATCATCGTGACCATAAGGATCAGAAATGCCAGCACAGTCATCACAATGACCAGCGGAAGCGGCGCTTTTTTCTTTCTTTTTCCTGTCCTGTCTTTTTTTCTCATTTTCGTGTCACCTCATTTTCTTCCTGTCCTCCGATTCTTTTTTTCTATCTCTTTTCATGGCGCTCATACCTTTTTTACCGCTTTATAACCCAGTCCCCGGACGGAGACGATCTCAAACTCCTCCCAGCCCTCAAAACGTTTCCGCAGACGCCCGATATGTACCGTCACCGTCTCCCATCCGGTATCGCTGTCCACACCCCAAATCTCATCCATCAGCTGAATCCGGGTGAAAATCTGTCCCGGGTAGGAAAGCAGCTTATATAATAGAAGAAACTCCTTCTGCGGCAGCTCCTGCACCTGCCCGTGCCCGGAAACCGTCATGGAATCATAATCGAGAACCACATCCCCGATGACAATCCTCTTCTCGCTGACGATCTTTGCCCGCCGCAGCAGCGCGTGGATACGGAGAAGCATCTCCTCCTCATCGACCGGCTTCGTCATATAGTCATCCGTCCCCACAAGAAATCCTTTCTTCTTATCCGCCGGAAGCTGCTTCGCCGACACCATCAGAATCGGAATCGTATCCTGCACATCCCTGAGCTCCTTCGTCAGCTCATACCCGTCCATCTCCGGCATCATGACATCCAGCACGATCAGGTCGATATGCTCCCGACCCAGAATCTCCAGCGCCTGCGCACCATTCTCCGCAGTCGTCACCGTATAATTGGCTTCCTCCAGCACCGCCTGAAAATACCTCCTCGTATTCTTATCATCCTCCGCCACCAAAATATGAAACATACTCTTCCTCCGTTCTTTCTCATTTGCTCTTGCACCGGCGCACACCACCGGAAACAGATTGCCATCATTATAGCCCGAAGAAAGCAATCTGGCAAATGGGGATTTGTCGAGATGAAACTGTGGTTTTGAGAGAATCTGAAGATGTGGAAACAGACGAGATTTGCGACGCTGTATATACCATAGAAAAACTCAGGC
>DSLMC04102__coassemble_3453_pt1 | contig 6309 bp, 5 predicted proteins | sample DSLMC04102__metabat2_low_PE_027 | metagenome-assembled genome bin DSLMC04102
AGACACCGCCCTTTCACGGCGGTAACAGGAGTTCAAATCTCCTAGGAGTCATATGCCGATGTGGCTCAATTGGCAGAGCAGCTGATTTGTAATCAGCAGGTTAACGGTTCGAGTCCGCTCATCGGCTTTGTCAATGAATTGTTTATGGATTATTTGGGGACCTTTAGCTCAGCTGGTTAGAGCAGTCGGCTCATAACCGATCGGTCCGGGGTTCAAGTCCCTGAAGGTCCACTATATTTGGCCCGATGGCTCAGCTGGTTAGAGCGCCGCCCTGTCACGGCGGAGGTCGTGGGTTCGAATCCCATTCGGGTCGCTTATCCTTTGTTTTAAGGATGTTATTTCATAATATGGGATCTTAGCTCAGCTGGGAGAGCATCTGCCTTACAAGCAGAGGGTCATAGGTTCGAGCCCTATAGGTCCCATATGCCGGCGTGGCGGAACTGGCAGACGCACAGGACTTAAAATCCTGCGGGACTTATACTCCCGTATCGGTTCGATTCCGATCGCCGGCATACCTCAAAAGAATACGTGGGCATAGCTCAGCTGGATAGAGCGTCTGGCTACGGACCAGAAGGTCGGGGGTTCGAATCCTCTTGCCCACGCTTCTCACTTTTATGTGAGCCAACAGCATAAAGCGCTATCGCCAAATGGTAAGGCACTGGATTCTGATTCCAGCATTTCCAGGTTCGAATCCTGGTAGCGCTGCTAGAGAAAGACACATTTTTGTGTCTTTTTCTTTTGCCCTGTTTTAGATGTACATCCTTTACCTGTGGAGAACAAGAAAAGATATTGTGTTATAATGACCAATATGATATGATAAGCAAAATAGTTCTTACACTGATCTTCACACAGAAGATATAGAGCCAGAGACCATGTGTGGACATCAGAGACAGCAGAAAATAGGGTAAAGGGGATAGATAGCAGATATGGCAGAGGCACGTATTATTTATAATCCTGGCAAGCTGGTCATGAACATGTTCTACCGCAAGATGAACCAGGAATCCAGAAAAGAACTGGCAGAGAGAAAGTATGACGCAGTAGGTCTTTTTCAGACCACAGTGGCCGGAGTATTGTATTATGCTGACCGCGTTGCAAAGACAAGTAATGTATATCCGCAGCACATTATCACGCTGGCATTCTTCGGGGAGACCGCCGCAGTAGAGACGGCTATGAAGATGGTCATTCAGGAAGAAAAAGAGAGGAAGAATCGTCTGATCTGATAGAATTTTTATATGCGCCAGGCAGACTGGTGATATTGTGTATCGAATACATTTGCAGTGGAAGATTCATCAGAGATGACAGATATATCTGCCTGAGGCAGATGATAATTTTTGATAAAGATTCGGATAGGGGTTCTGTTAACATGAGGTATGTCTAATAGGGCCCTTTCTTTTTGGCAGATTATCATGAACAGATTGTTTTTAAGAAAGAGGGCTTACAGAAAATGTATGAAATGAAGATTCGGGTGAGATACAGTGAGGTAGACCGTACCGGAAAAGTAAATCTCCATCAGTTACTGGAATATCTGCAGGACTGCGTCACCTTTCATTCTATCTCCGTTGGACTGGGAATACGGGGAGATGAGAAGGAAAATCGGGCATGGTATCTGATCGCATGGGATATCTGTATCCATCGGTATCCACAGATGGCAGAATACCTGACGATAACGACGGAACCATATAAAATGCGTGGCTTTTATGGATATCGGCGTTTTCAGATCCTGGATGAGCAGGGCGAGGTCATTGTGGAGGCGGACTCTAACTGGATATTTATGAACACAGAACATATGATGCCGGTAAAGATTCCAAAAGAACTGGCAGAGCGCTATATCACTGCTCCGGTGAAAGATCAGACTGTCCGTGTAAAAAGAAAGCTTCCTTCGGAAGGAGAATGGACAGAAAGAGAAAGTATGACGGTAACGAAACTTTTTCTTGATTCCAACGGTCATGTGAATAATACCTACTATGCCTTATGGGCGGAGGAGGTTCTGCCGGAAAATGAAAAAATAAAAGAGATCAAGATAGATTACCGGCAGTCAGCCTTTCTGGGAGATACCATTTCGATCAGTACGGTGAAAGAAAAAGACGGCTGGAGAGTCCGTTTTCTGAATCAGGATGAGAAATTGATCGCCCTCGTATCCTGTATCAGCGCTTTCGAACCGGAACCGGCGGCACAGTAGAAACAAACAAATACAGATTCCGAAAAAAGCAGAGGAATCTGAACAAAAATTATAAGATTGTGATACCAGCATAAGAGCAAAGATTAAGAAACAGAATAAAAAGGAGATTGCAATGATCGAACTTGGAGTAAATCAGAAATTATATATTGACCATACGACAAACTTTGGTGTGTATTTGTGCGAAGAAAAGAATCTGGGAAAACGAAAAGAGGAGTGTGTGCTCCTTCCGGCCAAGCAGGTGCCGGCAGGAAGCCAGAAGGGAGACGGGGTGGATGTCTTCATATATAAGGATTCCCAGGATCGTCTGATCGCCACAACACAGCAGCCAAAACTGACATTGGGAGAGCTGGCAGTGCTGGAAGTTGTCGATGTGACGAAGATCGGAGCCTTCCTTTCCTGGGGGCTGGAGAAGGATCTGCTTCTGCCTTTCAGCGAGCAGACCGTGAAAGTGAAACCGGGAGAAAGCTATCTCATAGGGCTGTATGTGGATAAGAGTGACCGGCTCTGTGGCACGATGAAGGTTTATGATTTTCTGCGGACGGATTCTTCCTATAAAAAAGGAGATACCGTAGAAGGAATTGTCTTTGGAAATAACCCGGAATATGGAGTATTCGTAGCGGTAGATGGCAAATATAATGCGATGATTCCTAAAAATGAGGCAGTGAAAAGATTTCACATCGGCGACAGGGTTAAAGGAAGAGTCATTGAGGTGAGAGAGGATGGTAAACTGAATCTCAGCATCCGTGAAAAAGGATATATCCAGATGGATATCGACTCCGCAAAGATTATGGACAAACTGGAAGAGAACAACGGATTTTTGCCTTACCACGACAAGTCTTCTCCGGAAGATATCCGCCGGGAGTTTGGCATGAGTAAAAATGAATTTAAGAGAGCCATTGGAAGATTATATAAAGGACGCCGGATAGAGATCACCGGGCAGGGAATCAGAAGCCTATGAGCAGAGCGGCTTTTGATGTCAACGTTTTCTGGATGTATACCGTTCTGCTGCATATCGCAGGTTCCATTGTATTCAGCCTGATGGGAATGTTGTCTCTGGGCAGTATGCTCTGTCTGACGGCTTTATGGGGATTTTTTCTTCATACCTCAGATAAGAGCAGGAGAACGATGGGAATTGCCCTCTGTGGCTGGCTGGTGACCGGAGGATTGCTTCTGGTCATGCCGGTCTCCTACGGGAGCAGTCTTCTCATGAACCTGCTCATGCTGGTTTTTGTCCATGCGGTATGTCAGCAGCGACAGATGACCCTCTGGGAATACAGCGGTTTTCGCCGGATTCCGGCAAGGCAGTGGGTGCTTCTTCTCGTTCTCACTATCGCATTTTTATGGATCGCTTCCTATATAAATGCGATATCCATGTTGTTTGTTCAGAACAGGACGGCCGCGTCGCTGGAGGGAGCAGGACAATATCTGCTGCAGTCCGTGCTGGTCTTTGCCGTATTTCCGGCTGTGGCGGAAGAGATTCTGTTCCGGGGATACATTTTCAGAAGTATTGAGAATAAAAACATGGCGGTGATTTTGTCGGCGCTCATGTTTGCCCTTCTCCACATGAACTTTAATCAGATGAGTTATGCCTTCGTCATGGGCCTTCTCTTTGCGGTGGTGGTAAGGGAGACGGGAAATCTGTCTGTGAGTGTGGTCATCCACTTGCTCTTTAACAGTTATAATATTTTTGTCGCCGCCTTTCCGGACAGCGCGGTGTTCCGCACACTGCAGGAGATACAGATCGCAGGTTACCGGCCGCTGGCGCCATCTTTTCAGAGTGCCTCGGGCGGTTGTGACTGGAGAATGCTGGCTGTCGGCAGCGTCGTTACCTGTTTTGTAGTACTGCTGACTGTATATCTTCTGTACCTGTTAAAGAAAACGGAAGGGGAAAAAGAAGAGAGAGAAAAGGGGCTTCCATGGAAGCCGGATCAGTCATTCTGGGGCGGCTGTCTGGTCTGCCTTGTCGTTGCTGTCTCGTATGAACTGGTGGGCTGACCTGCTCACATTTCGTATAATGTCATTATGCTGAAAATGAACAAGACAGTACGCTGGTACTGCCGTAAAAGTATTTTCGTGAGAGCATTTATAAAAAATAAAAAATGAAAAAAGCTGCTGCAAAAGCATGTTTCCACAGAAAAGTTACAATATAATGAGATTACTTTTCTGAAGAAAGATGCCCTGCAGCAGCTTTTATTTTATAGAAAACTGCGTTTCTGAAAATCAAAAAACGCTTCGCGGGGATCGCGCTGTGGCAGTCCTTTTATTTTCTCTTCTGATATTCCAGAGCCGCAGCCAGGAATCCTTTAAAGAGCGGATGCGGTTTATTTGGTCTTGACTTAAATTCAGGATGTGCCTGGGTTCCGATGAACCAAGGATGATCCGGAATCTCGATCATCTCGACAATACGGCCGTCAGGAGAAAAACCGGACAGAAGCATGCCGTATTCCTGAAGAACATCCCGGTACTTGTTGTTTACCTCGTAACGGTGGCGGTGACGTTCCTCGATGGTCTTGGAGCCGTACAGCTCAAGAGCCTTGGAATTATCCGCAAGGATACAAGGATAAGCGCCGAGACGGAGCGTTCCGCCAAGGTTGGTGATCCCTTCTTTATCCGGCATGATGTGAATGACCGGATTGGTAGTCTTTGTGCTGAACTCATTGCTGTGTGCGTCTTCCAGACCAACAACATTGCGGGCAAACTCCACGATAGTGAGCTGCATGCCCAGACAGAGTCCAAGATATGGGATCTTCTGCTCTCTGGCATAGCGGATCGCGCAGATCATACCCTCGATACCGCGGTCGCCAAAACCACCCGGTACGATGATACCGTCCACATCAGAGAGAAACTCGTTGACGTTATAATCGCTGATCAGCTCAGAGTCAACCCATTTGATCTCCACTTCGGAATTATTGGCGACAGCGCCATGTTTCAAGGCCTCCACAACGCTGATGTAAGCGTCATGCAGGGAGACATATTTGCCAACTAAGGCAATCTGTACCTTGTGTTTCGGATTCTTCCACGCCTGTACCATATCGATCCAGTCATTGAGATCCGGCTGCGGACAATCCATATTCAGGCAGTCGCAGACAACATTGGCCAGCTTTTCCTTTTCCATGGCAAGCGGCAGTTCATAGAGAATATCCACATCAAGGTTCTGGATAACTCTCTTCTTTGGCACGTTACAGAACTGCGCGATCTTCTCCTTGATGCTGTCGTCAAGCGGAAGGTCGGAACGGCAGACCAGCACGTCCGGCTGGATACCCATCCCCTGCAGTTCCTTGACACTGGCCTGTGTCGGTTTGGTCTTAAGCTCTCCGGAGGCCTTCAGGTAAGGGATCAGAGTCACATGGATGAGGATGCAGTTCTCATGACCGACCTCATGCTGAAACTGACGGAGCGCCTCGAGAAATGGCTGACTCTCGATGTCGCCGACAGTGCCGCCGATCTCAATGATAGCCACCTCCGTCTCAGAAGCGTCCTCATTGTGATAGAAACGGCTCTTGATCTCATTGGTGACATGCGGAATGACCTGCACGGTATTGCCGCCGAAATCACCCCGCCGTTCCTTATTCAGGATGCTCCAGTATACTTTACCGGTGGTGACATTGGACTTTTTATTTAACTTTTCATCGATAAATCTCTCATAATGTCCCAGATCCAGATCAGTCTCCGCCCCGTCATCGGTGACGAAAACTTCGCCGTGCTGAATCGGGTTCATGGTTCCGGGATCCATGTTGATATATGGATCAAACTTCTGGCTGAATACTTTGTAACCTCTTGCTTTCAAAAGACGTCCGAGGGAAGCTGCAGTGATTCCTTTTCCTAAACCGGAAACAACTCCACCTGTGACGAATACGTATTTCACTGGCATGGATTATCCTCCTGTCTTTTTTCACTTTTCTCGCATTAATTCACATTAATTATTCCATTATACTATATGTCTCATTTTTTTGCCAGATAAAAATTGACCGGACGCAAATGAAAAATTGTGCGGAATGCACGAAAACCATGGTCGGAAAATGTCAATTTTGATAAGGCAGTTTTTTCTACCGGCATGAAAAGAGGACAGCCGGGGGCTGTCCATATCCTACGATTTCTTTACAGAGCGGCGGTATTCGTTCGGTGTCATC
>DSLMC04102__coassemble_5926_pt1 | contig 4208 bp, 2 predicted proteins | sample DSLMC04102__metabat2_low_PE_027 | metagenome-assembled genome bin DSLMC04102
TAGACGAGGATATCGCCGTTTAACTTCCAGTCGTCGTAGTCCGGCGCGCGGCCGTCGTGTTTCTCGCCGTTGGAGAGGATATCTCCGATCTGCATCAGGAAAACGGCGCCGTATTTTTTCACGATCTCGTATTCACGCTCTTTGGCGCTTAACCCCGGATACAGGTCGACCAGTTCCTGGGTGGTGACAAAGGTGATCTCTTCCGGAAGGAAACATTCCACATAGTCGTATTTGTTTGCCATATATTTTTCCGTGACGCGGAGCGCCTCGTAGACAGCCTTTACTGTTTCGCGGAGGGTCTGCTCGTTGCGCGCGTCTTCCGGGATGATCTTTTCCCAGTCCCACTGATCCACGAAAATGGAATGGATGTTGTCGGTGTCCTCGTCCCGGCGGATAGCGTTCATGTCGGTGTAGAGTCCCTCGCCGACGTTGAAGTTATAACGCTTTAAGGCGAGACGTTTCCATTTGGCGAGAGAGTGGACGATCTCAAACGGCTTGTCGTTCTGCTCTTTCACACCGAAGCTGACCGGGCGTTCCACACCGTTTAAGTTATCGTTGAGGCCGGACTCCGGGGATACAAAAAGCGGAGCGGAGACACGTTTTAAATTAAGCTCCGCCGCCAGCTCCCGCTGAAAGAAGTCCTTGACCTGTTTGATGGCGATCTGTGTTTCTTTTAAGTTAAGGAGAGGTTTATACCCCTCCGGAATGACAATCTGACTCATAAAAATCCCCTTCCTATAATTCGCAGTTGTTGACGGTCCTTGGGAATGGAATGACGTCGCGGATGTTGCCCATGCCGGTCAGATACATGACGCAGCGCTCAAAACCGAGGCCGAATCCGGAATGTCTTGCGGAACCGTATTTACGAAGATCCAGATAGAACTCATAGTCCTCTCTGTTCAGGCCCAGCTCATCCATTCTTGCCACCAGCTTGTCGTAATCGTCTTCACGCTGGCTGCCGCCGATGATCTCGCCGATGCCCGGAACCAGACAGTCCATGGCGGCGACGGTCTTGTTGTCGTCGTTCATCTTCATATAGAAAGCCTTGATCTCCTTCGGGTAATCGGTAACAAATACCGGACATTTGAATTCCTTTTCCGTCAGGTAACGCTCGTGTTCGGTCTGCAGGTCGCAGCCCCAGCTTACCTTATATTCAAACTCATCGTTATGTTTTTCAAGAATCGCGATGGCATCCGTGTAAGTCACATGAGCAAAATCAGATTCTGCCACATGATGAAGACGCTCGATGAGACCCTTATCCACAAACTTGTTGAAAAACTCCATCTCTTCCGGTGCATTTTCCAGTACGTAGTTGATGATGTACTTTAACATGCTCTCGGCGAGGATCATGTTGTCCTGAAGGTCGGCAAACGCCATCTCCGGCTCGATCATCCAGAACTCGGCCGCATGTCTTGTGGTGTTGGAGTTCTCCGCACGGAAGGTCGGTCCGAACGTATAAATGTTTTTAAACGCCATGGCGTAAGTCTCGCCGTTTAACTGGCCGCTCACGGTCAGGTTGGTCGGCTTGCCAAAGAAATCCTTCGTAAAGTCCACGGTGCCGTCCGGATTCTTCGGAATATTCTGAAGATCCATGGTGGTCACCTGGAACATTTCTCCGGCGCCCTCGCAGTCGCTTCCTGTGATCAGCGGAGTGTGCACATAGACGAAATCTCTCTCCTGGAAAAACTTATGGATAGCATAAGCAATCAGGGAGCGTACACGGAACACCGCCTGGAAAGTATTGGTTCTCGGACGAAGATGAGAAATCGTCCGCAGATACTCAAAGCTGTGCCGTTTCTTTTGCAGTGGATAATCCGGAGCGGAAGCACCCTCAATCTGCACCTCGGCTGCCTGAATCTCAAACGGCTGTTTCGCCTGCGGAGTCGGCACCAGCGTACCCTTTACGATCAAAGCCGCGCCCACATTTAATTTGGTGATGTCAGCGAAGTTCGCAAGACCGTCGGAATATACCACCTGCAGCGGCTCAAAAAATGTGCCGTCATTGACCACAAGGAATCCGAAAGTCTTGGAATCCCTTTTGCTCCTGAGCCATCCGCCAATGGTCACTTCCTGATTCAGATACTGTTCCCGGTTTCTGTATAAATCCTTAATCGATATCAGTTCCATTCTCAAAGCTCCTTTGCTTCTTATTTAATTTTGTTCCTCTGTGTTTCTCTTTGCTTCGCAAAAACACGGTAAATACTCGAGTTATAGTCTACTATATTCTAAAAAATTGTGCAAGGATGAGGTGGAAATTTTTTGTTGGCGAACATCACCTGGGAGAAACGGAACATGTATGAAGAATGTACAGATAAACGAAAAAAAGGGGAAGAACCAACAATTCTTCCCCTTTTGCATTGTGCCTAAGAAACAACCTTTTTAAAATCTGCCGCTCCATGTTTACACAGCGGACAGATGAAATCAGCCGGAAGCTCCTCGCCTTCGTACACGTAGCCGCATACCTGGCAGACCCAGGTCACTTTTCCGGTCTTTGGCGCAGCCGGCGCCGGTTTGATATTCTTCTGATAATAAGTGTAAGTGGTGGACGGGTCATCGGACAGTTTCTCTCCGGCAATGACGTCGGCGATGAACATGGTGTGGGTGCCGAGGTCAACGCTCTGTACGACCTTTGCGGAAATGTACGCGTTCGTGCCTTCTGTGATATAGAAAATGCTGTTGTCTGCTCTTTTTGCTGTGGTGTAGCCGTCGAACTTGTCCACATCCCGGCCGCTCTGGAATCCGAAATGTTTAAAGGTATCAAAGCTTGCCTTTTCGGACAGGATAGAGACATTGAATTCGCCGGTGCGCTCGATCATGCCGTGGGTATAATTGGATTTATTTACCGTCAGGGAAATCCGAAGTGGGGTGTCGGTAACCTGTGCGGCAGTGTTGGTGATGCATCCGTTGTCCTTGTCGCCTTCTCTGGCAGTGACAACAAACAAACCATAAGTTAATGAAAACATTACGCTATTATCCATAAATAACTCCTTTCCGGGCAGTGTGCCGGCCGCTTCTTAATACACTATGTGCAGATAAGAAATGTACAGAGCACAGAAAGGATGGGTTAATCCTTCTGTGAGAATAAACATTTCCTGCACAAAGCGGCAAACGTACTCTGCGATATTGATGATTATTATTTTTAGATAATTATACCAGAAGGACAGATGATGTTCAACAATAAAAATAGTAATTATTATTGATTAAATGTGGCGGAAGAGATAAAATGTCTGCGAAAGAATACAAGAAAAATGTGCGGATTTTCTTGTGTTCCTTCTTTATATATGATATGTTTTATGCAAAACCATCAGCTCTGACGGCAAGGAGTACCGAGCGGGAATAGTTGAGGAAGAATTTACAGGAAATATTTTCTTTGTGGCGTATTCTGATTGTGACGTTGAGTGACAATGTCTGATTATGACACATTTCCTATGTTATGGGTATCAGATTCTAGTTCTCCTTTATTCTCATCAGCCGAAAGAGCGGTGAGGATAAAGGAGTTTTTTTATGTTAAAGATTGCGATATACGGAAAAGGGGGCATCGGGAAATCCACCATTACCAGCAACTTGGCGGCTGCCTTTGCCACCCTTGGCAAAAAAGTGATTCAGATCGGATGTGACCCGAAGGCGGATTCCACCATCAATCTGCTGGGCGGTACCACACCGATTCCGGTCATGAACTATATGAGAGAGTATGACGAAGATCCGGAGACCATTGAGGACATTTCCAAGGAAGGGTTCGGCGGCGTTCTCTGCATCGAGACCGGAGGTCCGACTCCGGGTCTGGGCTGCGCCGGGAGAGGTATCATCGCCACGTTCCAGCTTCTCGAAGACCTGGAACTTTTTGAGAAACGGCAGCCGGACGTGGTGCTTTATGATGTGCTGGGCGACGTGGTCTGCGGCGGTTTTGCTGCGCCGATCCGGGAAGGCTACGCCAGCAAAGTACTGATCGTCACTTCCGGTGAGAAAATGGCGCTCTATGCCGCCAACAATATCAACACGGCCGTCAGGAACTTTGAGGACAGAAGTTATGCCAAAGTCTATGGCATCGTGCTCAATCACCGCAACGTGGAAAACGAAAAAGAAAAGGTGCAGGCCTTCGCGGACGAGGCGGGGCTGCCGATCGTCGGAGAGATCGCCCGCAGCCCGGAGATCACCTACTACGAAGACCGCGGCAAGACCGTGGTGGAAGGCGACCCGGACTGCGAAGT
>DSLMC04102__coassemble_10275_pt1 | contig 2726 bp, 3 predicted proteins | sample DSLMC04102__metabat2_low_PE_027 | metagenome-assembled genome bin DSLMC04102
TCCAAAGTATATCTGTCCAACGCCGCGGTAGCCGCCGCTTCCGCTGTGGCCGGATATATCACGGACGGAGTGGACTGAGAAAGATTGAGCTGATTTATACAGATATGTATGGCGGACGTTCCCCTGCTGATACTGCCGGCAACGAAAATTATACTATCTATGCGGCACGCACGCTGCATACACGCCATGTTTTATGTAGCACAGGCAGATTTCCGTCATACATTTTCTCAAATTATATTATTAGAAAGGATTCGGTTCCTATGAGCAATACAGAGAAATTTACCGGCAGAGTCTGGGTGCTGGGCGATGACATCGACACTGATATCATCATCCCGACAGAATATCTGGCTCTGCCTACAGTTGAAGATATGAAACAATACGGCTTCTCCCCGCTGCGCCCGGAGCTGGCCGGTCAGATCAGAGAGGGCGACATCATCGTCGCCGGAAAGAATTTTGGCTGCGGTTCTTCCAGAGAGCAGGCGCCGGAGATCATCAAGGCGCTGAAGATCAAATGTGTCATCGCCAAATCTTACGCCCGCATTTTCTTCCGCAATTCCATCAACAACGGCCTGCTTCTCATTGAGAACAGCGAGATTCAGGATGTGGTCAAAGAGGGCGATACCATCACCGTCACCATGGGCGAGTCCATCGAGAAAGACGGGCAGATCTTCCCTATCACCCCTCTTCCGCAGAATCTGATGGACATTATCAATGCCGGTGGTCTGGTAAAGGCCATGCAGAAACGAAACGGCATTATATAGGAGGGGTTGACATGGGCTATACATTAATTGAAAAAATCATCAAAAAAAATATCGGCGCGGACCATGTGGAGCCGGGACAGATCGTCACCGTCAACGTGGACCGTGTCATGATTCACGATATTTTCATTCCATTTGTGGCAGAAAAATTTGAAGAAATGGGCTTTCAGAAATTACGGGACCCGGATAAAGTCGTCCTGATCTACGACCATCTGGTGCCGACCAGCGCTGTGGAGGATGTGCGTCATTTTAAGATTGGCGACGCATTTGCAGACAAATACGGACTCACCCATGTACACAGAAGCGACGGAATCTGCCATCAGCTTATGACCGAAAAAGGCTACGCCAAACCGGGCGACATCGTCTTCGGCACGGACTCCCACACCACCACCTACGGCTGCGTGGGCTGTTTCTCCTCCGGCATCGGTTACACGGAGATGGCCGCAATTTTGGGCACCGGGGAAATGTGGATTCGTGTTCCGGAAACAATCAAAGTGGTCATTGACGGTACACTCCCGGCAAATGTATCGGCAAAAGACGTGATCTTACGGTTAATCGGCGACCTGCGTGCCGACGGCGCAACTTACAAAGCGCTGGAGATCACCGGTTCCACGGTGGATGCCATGAGCGTAGCTTCCCGTATGACCATCTCCAACATGGCCATCGAGGCCGGCGCGAAAGCCTGCCTCTTCCGCCCGGACGAAAAGACCTGCGAATATTCCGGCGTATCCATGGAAGATGTGGACTGGCTCTACGGCGACGACGACGCCAGCTACTGCCGGGTTATGACCTACCGCGCCGAAGATCTGGTTCCGGTCTGCGCCTGCCCGTCCCAGGTGGATAACATCCACCCGATATCCGAAGTGGAAGGCACAAAGCTTGACCAGGTATTTATCGGTTCCTGCACCAACGGCCGCCTGGAAGACCTGGCCGTGGCAGCTCACATCCTTGAGGGCAAAACCGTTGCCTGCAAGCTCATCATCACCCCGGCCAGCCGCCAGATCTATCTGGACGCCATCAAAGCCGGTTACATGAAGACGCTTGCCGAGGCCGGCGCCATCATCACCCAGCCGGGCTGCGGACTGTGCTGCGGCCGCGCCGGAGGCATCCTCACCGACGGTGAGAAGGTTCTCGCCACCAACAACCGGAACTTCTTAGGCCGCATGGGAACCTCCAAAGTAGGCATCTACCTTGGCTCCCCTGCCACGGCGGCAACTTCCGCCATCTATGGCAAGATCACCATGCCGGAAAATCTACAATAATACTTCTGACAATCCGCGCCGGGGACATCCAGAGCCCCGGCGCTGTTCTTTTCTTATGGATTCAAATCCTGTCACTCCGATTTTCCACTGTTTTCACATGTGTTTTTCATTAATATTTTATTTATTGAAAAACAATATTTCTTATTGAAGATTTAGCAGCCTCATGCTAGAATAGAACTACGGGGAAACCATAGAGCCAGGCGGCTTACCCTCTGATTTTTCGGAGGGGCTTACCCTCCAGACGAGAGAAAGGAGGGTGATGCCAATGTATGTTACATATGCTGATCTGATTCAGCTCCTAATATTCATTGTCTCTCTTGTTGGTCTTATTTATGAAATTCTCAAGGATAAAAGAAAATAGCCGCCACTACTACCAATAGTGACGGCTGATGCTGTAAAGCATTCACTTGTCTTTATGGTGGGTAGGCCGCTTCTGTGGCTTCCCTTTTTTCTATCTTCAATATAGCACAGAAGCGGAAGAAGTGCAAGGAATATGTTAAATTCTTTATCCACGACGAAAACGCCAATACCGCAGAACCAGTATCGCCAGCAGGAAGATCCACGAGAACGCTTCCGCGTAGGCCACGACCATGTTATCAAAGACCGGCTTTAAGGCATAAGAACCGGCGATCCGCACCAGGAGCGCCAGGATTCCGGCAGCGCCGGAGAAGAACATGTCGCCATTTCCTTCCAGAAAACCGCGGAC
>DSLMC04102__coassemble_11696_pt1 | contig 2458 bp, 2 predicted proteins | sample DSLMC04102__metabat2_low_PE_027 | metagenome-assembled genome bin DSLMC04102
CCGAACGCGCGGCATCAAAAAAATAATACCAGAGCCACGGACACAAAGCCCGAAGCCTGGTATTATTTTATCATTTTTTTATATTATTTCCAGCTTTTTTTGTCGTGCCCCGCAACTGGAAAGGTGCAGCAAGGCACAGCAAGTTCTTAAGCGTCACGTACCAAAGCGGTGCGATCAGGATATCGGTATTCTACCAGATTCCCATGATCCACTGGAGAAGGAGGCTGACCACTGTGATTCCCGCCCAACAGCAGGCGCCCATGAACATCGGTCTGCCGCCGGTCTTTACCAGCTTCACGATATCCGTATTCAGCCCGATCGCCGCCATCGCCAGCACGATGAAAAACTTGCTGAGCATTTTTACCGGTGAGAAAATATCCGCAGGCATCCCCATCTGCACTGCCACCGTCGTGATCACGGACGCCGCGATAAAGTACAGGATAAAAAACGGAAAGATCTGCCTGAAATCCACTTTTTCCTCCCCTGTCCCCGAAGATTTTCCTGTGCGGAAAAATGCCAGCGCCAGAGTGATCGGTATGATGGCAAGCGTCCTTGTCAGCTTCACGGTCACTGCTTTATCCAGCGTGGCGCTGCCAAGTCCCCACATGCCGTCCCAGGTGGATGCCGCCGCCGTCACAGAAGAAGTGTCGTTGACCGCCGTTCCCGCGAAAACGCCGAAAGCCTCCCCGCTGCCGGTATCAAATCCAAGAACCTGTCCGAGCATCGGGAACAAGATGGCGGCCAGCACGTTGAAAAAGAAAATGACGGAGATCGCCTGCGCCACCTCGTCATCATCGGCGTCGATGACCGGCGCGGTCGCCGCCACGGCAGAACCGCCGCAGATGGAAGAACCGACGCCCACCAGCGTGGAAATCTTCGATGGAATATGCAGCGCCTTGTGCATGCCCCAGGCAATGAGCAGCGAGGTTGTGATCGTACTGAGAATGATCGGCAGCGACTGCCGGCCTGTCTCAAAGACCACGCCGAGGTTCATGCCAAATCCAAGCAGGATCACCGCCCACTGAAGAATTTTCTTTGAAGTAAACCGAATCCCATCCTCAAAACCGGTCTTCTTTTTCCAGAAGACGGTCACAGCCATCCCCGCCACAATGGCGATGACTGCTCCGCCGACGACCGGGAATACCTGCCCCAGAAACCAGGACGGCGCCGCGATCAGAAGGCAGAGCAGAAGTCCTTTTCCATTGGTTCGTATAAAATTCATCTTTTTCTCTCCTCTTCTTTTGTTTTTCTTTTATGACCGGGCCGGAAACAGTTGATTCCTGCGCCTGCCCGGAAGTTTTTCCTGAATCTGTCAGTACTTTATCACATTTTTTCCAAAAGAAAAAATTATATATATTTATTTATCCATAAATATATGTTATGATATTGCAATCTGGAAAGAGTTTCACTTTTATAATACGAAAGTCCCGGAACCATTTTTCTCACAGGGACAGGAAAAGGAGAACACCATATGATCGATCATCGTCTGCGGACCTTTCTTACGGTCTGTCAATATATGAATTATACAAAGGCTGCCAAAGCGCTTTTTATCACTCAGCCCGCCGTCTCCCAGCACATCCGCGGGCTGGAAAAGGAATTCGGCGTGTCGCTATTTTCCTACAGCGGGAAAACGCTGACCCTCACCGCCGCGGGGAAGCTCCTTCTTAAGAAAGCTTCCGCCATGCAAAATGACGAGGTTCTTCTAAAAGATGCGCTCCTGCATGCCGGTTCCGGCATTGCTTCCTATCGGTTCGGCGTCACGACAACCATCGGAGAATTCGTCATCGCCAGACCGCTTGCCCGGTTTCTGCGCGCCCGGCCGGATATCAACATCCAGATGAGTATGGGAAATACAGAAGAGCTCCTTGGGGGGCTGCGGGATGGCTCCTGCCACTTTGCTCTCGTCGAGGGATACTTTCCGGAAGAGGAATTTGCCTGCCGGGTGTACAGCACGGAAGACTTTATTCCGGTCTGCTCTGCCTCTCATACCTTTTCCCGGCCTCCGGAAAGGATGAGTGACCTTCTCTGTGAGACACTGATCCTGCGGGAGCCCGGCTCCGGCACAAGAGATATTCTGGAGCGGGCGCTAAAACTTCACAACATCCCCCTGTCTTCCTTTTCCCGTGTCACGGAGCTCAACAGTATGTACGCCATCGTACAGCTTTTGCTGGAAGACTGCGGCATTTCCTTTTTGTATAAAACCGCCGTCCTGCCTTATCTTCGCGAAGGAAGGCTGCGGCAGATCCCATTGCGGGACTTCCGCCTGCAGCACGACTTTTCTTTTCTCTGGCAAAAAGGCAGCGTGTTTTCCGCAGAATACGAAGAAATATTTACCCATCTGAGAGAAGGCGGATAAGACTTATTCCCCCGCCTCTTCTCCCCTTTCTTCCGCTGGCCCTGCCGCGCCGTCGGGCGGCGCCGTGATCTCCTGAATTTTTCCAAAAGCTTCCCGCAGGAT
>DSLMC04102__coassemble_16229_pt1 | contig 1886 bp, 2 predicted proteins | sample DSLMC04102__metabat2_low_PE_027 | metagenome-assembled genome bin DSLMC04102
ATATGGATACCATGATTTTAATACATCGTCTCCACGCCTGTCAAATTTTTTTCTTTATGACAATTTTTCCTTTAAATCCGCTTTTGCGGAGCTGTTTTTTTGCTGTCTTATTTTTTACATAGAAGGTAAATTTCTTCGTGTTGCCACTAAAATAAGTGTTTTTGTGCAGTTTTTTCGCGCGAATGTAAACCTTGTCCACGCACTGCATCTGGTCGTCCGTGCCCCGGATCTTCCAGACATTTTTCGGAAAATCGATGCGTCTGAGTCTGCGGGTATGTGTCAGGCTCTCAAAATTAAACGAACGCAGCTTCTTTCCAAAATGGATGGATTCCAGATTGACGATATAATCAATCCCCATGTACGGATCGCGCAGGGAATCCGGCAGATAGAGGTGACGGATGGTCGTATCTCCCAGAAAGCGTTGACATTGATCCATCGGACTCCTTCCGGCACCCGGTACGTTTCTGCGGACCGGTATACAGTGTACAGCCTCTGTCCGTCTCTGGTATAAATGGCATCTTCCGTCGCCATGATAAACTTGTTGTTCGGATCGACCGTCACGCGGAGGGACGGACAGTTTTTGATGTCCGCCGATGACATTTTTGCCGGAAGATACAGTCTTTCCAGCTTCGGACAGTTGTTATAATACGCATCCAGCAGATGATCCGGATATGGGACAGAGATTTCCCGCAGCTGCTCATATCCGTAACAGAATCCTTTTACCAGTACGCCAGGCGCGAAGGTGATCTTCTGCAAGCGGGCAAAATAGGAATGTTCTTTGTCCGGAATGACGACCTCCTCTTTCCAGGAATAATTGTTGTTGGAATATTTTCTTTTGTCGCCCCAGTTGAAAAGTTTTACCTTATAAGTCTCTCCCCGGTATTCCACCTGGTCGGGGATATATAGTTCTGTGTTCAGATTTTCTCCCCGCACAGCGTCAATGGACGCCACTGCATAATGTTTCCGCGCCAGATTGTACTGGATTCCGTCGATGGTCACGGCGGTCATATCTTCTGCCGCCAGCGCCGGTACATTTCCACTTATGCACAGTACAAACGCCGCTGCCAGCAGCAATCCGGTTATATATGAGTATATCTTCCTTTGCTTCCTCTGTTTCATGTTCTCGCCTCCCATCGTTTTTGATTTCAAGATCTTCTCTTTTTGCTGTTTCTCAAACTCCTGTTTCTTTCACGGCTGTTTTTTTAACTTCGCATCCTGCATTACAGGTTCTTTTTCACAACGATCTTTCCTTTAAACTTAAACTTTCGCAGCTGTTTTTTCACTTTCTTACTCCGCACATATGCCGTACATTTTTCAGAAAAGTAGCTGAAATCTCCCTTTTTGATATTTTTAGTTCGGATGATGATCTTTCTTAATTTATTTTTTTCCCAGCAAAAACTGTTGTCAAAGCGTTTGATATTTTTAGGAACGTCCAGCTTTTTTAACTTTTTACAGTTGAAAAATATGCTTTCCTCCAATTTTTTCAGCGACTTACTGAGCCGGACGGAAGAAAGCTTCTCCATATTGGCAAATGCATATCTTCCGATGCACTTCACAGAGTCCGGCATGGTCACAGAACGGATCGTGTCGTTGCTGTTAAAAGCATACTCTCCCAGTAACTCGACGGGAGCGTGATCGTTTTCAGCTTCGGGCAGTTAAAATAATACACTCCGTCGGTATAGGAGACTTTTCCCTCAAACACAACCTCTTCCAGCTGTTTAAAACCCCAGAAACTCCACTTCATTTCTCACATAGACTTCCGACAGAGTGGAATCCGGGTCCAGCTCGGCGTATCCCATTGACCCGGAACTTAAATCCATCAGCTGATAATGTACGCCGTCGATGGTCACGCTGCCGCCCTGACCGGCCGCCTGCACTTCTGTCTC